>Ga0265293_10000517_pt1 | contig 92083 bp, 72 predicted proteins | sample Munlanlewell138R_FD_192505 | JGI IMG/M metagenome (GOLD analysis project Ga0265293, IMG submission 192505) | Leachate microbial communities from a municipal landfill in Southern Ontario, Canada - Leachate well 138R | ecosystem: Engineered > Solid waste > Landfill > Unclassified | place: Canada... | reverse complement strand
TGCTGACTTTGTCAACAACCTGAACTTGCATAAGCAAGTTTTAATTATTTACCTTGAAATGCATTAACCATTTCTTCTTGGTTTATACCCAAAGGTATAAGTATACAATTTCCTCTAACATAATCAGATTTTTGAAGATCTTTTAGAAAACCTTTAAGAGTTTCTGAATTTTCAATTTGTTCATTCATTTCTTTAGTAGTTTCAAATTCTAGGACTACTGGATAATTGAATCCTTTTGTGAAAAGATGAGGGATTACAAAAATATCGTTATCTTCAAACTCTTCCATTAGTGCATCAATGTCTTTGTGACTAATCTCATGGTATTCATAACCTGCTTTCTCAAAACCTTTTTTAATCGAGTTAAATTTACTACAACCGACTAAAAGAAGCGATAAAAATACAAGGGCAATTATTGATAAAAACTTATTATACCTCATAAGAATCTCCTTTCCTAAGATATATATATTATATCATTTTAAATTATTTTTTATTAAAATAATTCATTATTAAGTTTTGGCCACTTGTTTTGAGAGTGATTTTGTAGTATAATATACTAATATAAAAAGATGGAGATGTATAATGATAAACGAGAAAATGCTTCTAAAACAACAAAAGAAGCAAAAATTAATACTAGAAAATAAAAATTTAGGACTTAGCATCCTTTGGCTTGCAATTCCTATATTTTTAAGTAACTTCATGAAATCATTTAATGATTTGGTAGACTTATATTTCATTACTAATTTAACATCGCCAGAAAATGTAGAAGCAGCTACAACTGCTTTAAATCTTCCTAATCCGGTAATTACAATTACTTATGCAGTTGCAGGTGGATTTATGACAGCGGGGGCAGCGATTATTGCCCAGTACCTAGGTGCTAAGCAAAAAGAAAGTGCTAATAAGATAGCTGGTCAATTGCTTGCTCTATGTATTATTGCTGGATTTTTTATGGGTATATTGCTTTATATCTTAACTCCTACTATTATGAGATTAATGGGAGCTGAAGGATTAGCATTAGAATATATGATTGACTATATAAGAATTAGATCTTTTGAAATGATTCCGCTTTTTGCCTTCTTTGCATTTCAAGCATCTAGAACATCAAGTGGTGATACATTAACACCATTTTTATTAAATATAATTATGATTGTTGCTAATATTGCTCTAACATATGTTGCGATGAAGTATTTTAATTTAGGGATTAAGGGTGCTGCTATTGGTACTGTTTTAGGTAATTTAATTATAATGCCTATATTTATATTCTTAATGTTTAAAGGTAGTGAAAGACATGTGAGGATAGGTAGGAAAGATGTGAAGATTGATACGCTTGAGATTAAAAGAATCTTTAATATGTCTTGGCCAGTATCATTTTCTCAAGCTCTTACTTCTTTAGGGTTTATTATTTTAAACTCATTAATCTTGTCCTATGGTCCAGCTACTGTTAATGCATTTGGTACTGGAAATAGACTTAATTCATTAGTCCTACTTCCTGCTATGGGAATAGGTAGTATAACTGCAACATTTGTTGGCCAAAACATTGGTGCAGGAAATATAGATAGAGCTAAAAAATCTGTGAAAGCAGCTATGAAGCTTTCGGTTTTAATGGCAATTATTGGGGCTATAATTATTATGCCAATTAGAGAAGATTTAATTAAACTGTTCTTAAAAGAAGATGTTCAAGCTGATGCTCTTTATTTAAGTGTTGATTATATGTTCTTCTTATTAACTGGTCTTCCATTGATGAGTATATTCCAAGTTTATATGGGAACTTACCAAGGAAGTGGTGAAACTAAGTTTAGTCTGATTTTATCCCTACTTAGACTATGGGCACTTAGAATTCCATTAGTATTATTATTTAAAAATGTATTTGGGCTTCCACCATCAAGTTTATGGTATGCAATGACTATAAGTAATTTTGGAGCAGCATATATTGGTGTAATTCTATATTCAAAATGTAATTTTGAATCAAAAGTAAAACCACTTAAACATGATGATGAGCATAATGATATTGAACCATGTCCAGCTTAAAAAAATTGGGCGACCTAGGATATATAAAAGGGATAGATTATAACTTTGTATCAATAGATCGATATTTAGAGTATCAACAAATCGAAGAAAAACACAAAGAATTGTATCCGTGGATGAGGTCAGTACTTGTATTTGTTTTTCCATTTTCTAATAAACCAGTAGAGAAGAAACGCTACTTATCTGCAAGGTTTGCTTATGGTGATGACTATCACATAATTGTAAAAGAAAAGTTAGAAAATATTGCGAGAGAATTAGGTTTAAATAATTATCATACAATGACAGATGTTAGTTTTTTGGATGAAAAATTATTAGCTTATCTTGGTGGTCTTGGTGGCTATGGGAAAAACAACTTAATTATAACTAAAAAATATGGAACTAATATTGCAATTGGTGAAATAATAACAGATAAAATATTTGATTATAATAATGCATTTTTAGAAAGTCCTTGTGGTGACTGTATAATTTGTTTAAGAGCATGTCCTACTAAAGCTATCACAGCAGATGGATATACTAGGACAAAATGTATTTCATTTTTAACACAATATATAAGTGATGAATTTCATTTATATGACAAAGTTTTATCACTTGCAGTTGGTTGTGATATTTGTCAAGTTGTTTGTCCATTTAATAAAAATAAAGAATATGATTATGATCAAAGATTTGATTTCAATTACAAATCAATAATTAATTTAGATATTATAAAAACTTTAGATAAACATTCTTACAAAGAATTTTATGCAAATAAATCCTTTAATTGGATCGGTTATTTAAAAATGTTAAGAAATATTTTAACACTTGATACAAATAATAAAAATATAACGATTGAAAAATTAAATTATTTTCAAAGAAAACATAAATCAGTTAAATGGTTTGATCTTCATTTGGAATATTTGAAAGGAAAACTAAATGGGAACAATTAATCTAGTTTTATATGCACCAGAAATACCGCAGAATACAGGTAATATAATGCGAACATGTATAGCAACAAATACAGTTTTACATTTAATTGAACCGCTTGGTTTTAGTTTAGATACAAAAATTATTAAAAGAAGTGCTGCAAATTATCAAATCACACCTGATTTTACTTATCACTTATATAAAAATGTGGAAGAATTTTTGGAAAAAAATCAAGATGGTGAATTTTATTTTCTAACTCGTTATGGACATAAAGGTTTATATGATGTAGATGCAAGTGATACTTCTAAGAATTATTATTTTGTTTTAGGAAGTGAATCATCTGGAATACCATTAGACATATTAGAAAAAAATGTTGATAGATGTATTCGTCTACCAATGACTGATAAAGTTAGATCTTTGAATTTAAGTAATTGTGCTGCTATTATTACATATGAAGCTCTACGCCAACAAGGTTTTGTTGGTTTAGAACTTGAAGAACCTGAAATTTTTAAAGGCAAGAATTACCTAAGGAAAAAATAATAATATCTCCATTCATGCAAAAAATATTGTTGTATAGAATGGAGGTCGAAAACGAGTGAGCAAAAGAAGAAAAAATTCAGTATTCAATAATTATACAGGCTTGAATCATGGTCTAAATAATAATTTTAATAATAGTCTAAATAATGATTTAAATAATGTTAACCAAGAATACGAACAAGAATTTTCAGAGGAATTGTTTAATCAACAATATAGCAGATTAAATGATGAGGATAGAAACCTTTCTAGCCAACAAAAAAGTGCCCAAAACAATCCGGGATCACGCAGTAAAAGTTGGAAAATAAGAGGTGGACGCTAACATTCTAATACGAAAAAGAAAGTAGTTAAGTTTATACTTACTACTTTTTTGGTTTTGATATACTTTGGAATTTAATAAAAAAGAATATTTTGTGAAATACATTGAAAAAATGTCATAGTATGCTATAATATAAAAAAATATAAATTGAAATTAGGGAGGCCAACATGAAACAATATTTAGAGTTTTTAGAACATATAAAGAAAAACGGTGTAGTAAAAGAAGATAGAACAGGTACAGGAACTATCTCTACTTTTGGTTATCAAATGAGATTTGATTTAAACGAAGGATTTCCATTATTGACTACAAAAAGAGTTCATTTAAAATCAATTATTCATGAATTATTGTGGTTTATAAGTGGAGATACTAATATTAAATACTTAGTCGATAATGATGTAAGAATATGGAATGAGTGGCCTTTTGAAGATTATAAACAATCAAATGAGTATCAAAATGAAACAATGGAAGAATTTGTAGAAAAAGTTAAGACTGATGATGAGTTTATGAAAAAATGGGGTAATTTAGGTCCAGTATATGGATATCAATGGCGCCATTTTGAAGGTAAGGATGCTGTATGTGATCAGTTAGCTAATGTTATTGATCAAATAAAAAACAATCCTGATTCAAGAAGATTAATAGTTAATTCGTGGCATGCAGCTTATATTGATAGAATGGCACTACCTCCTTGTCATATGATGTTTCAATTTTATGTACAAAATAATAAACTATCATGTCAATTATATCAAAGAAGTGCAGATGCGTTTTTAGGTGTTCCATTTAATATTGCATCATATTCATTATTAACAATGATGGTTGCGAAAATATGTAATTTAGAACTAGGTGAATTTGTTCATACTATGGGAGATGCTCACATATACCTTAATCACCAAGAACAAGTTGAAAAGCAATTATCAAGAACACCAAGAAGTCTTCCAAAAATGATAATCCATGGTGATCAAAAATCAATTGATGATTTTAAATATGAAGATTTTGAATTAGTGGATTATAATCCACATAAAGGAATTAAAGGAGTTGTTGCTGTATGATTTCTCTAATCGTAGCAATTGCACAAAACAATGTTATAGGTAAAGATAATCAATTACCTTGGCATTATAAAAATGACTTAAAGTATTTTAAAGAAATTACAACTAATCATACTGTTGTAATGGGAAGAAATACTTTTGAGTCAATTATAAATAGAAATGGAAAAATACTTCCAAATAGGAAGAATGTTGTTGTAACTAGAAATAGGAATTTTAAATATGAAGATGTAGAAGTAATTCATGATTTTGAGGAATATTTAAAACAAGATCATAAAGATGAAATCTTTATAATTGGTGGAAACCAAATATTTAAAGATAGTTTTAAATATGCAGATAGATTATATATTACTCATATTCATAAAGATTATGATGGAGATGTATTCTTTCCAGAATATAATCAAAATGACTTTAAATTAATAAGTAGAAATGATGATGGTGAATTATCGTTTTGTTTATATGAAAGGATTAGTAAATGATTCTTTTAATAGCTTTTACAATATTATCTATACTAGTTACTGGATTATATGTTTATTTTATAGAATATCTTAAAAATGGGGTTCTTTATTATACAATTCCAATTGTATTTATCATTTCATTTATTGCTTTAATTATATTATTAATTATATTTCTATATATATGTTTATTGTTTAGACCAAAAAGCAAAACAGAACCAACTAGATTTTATTCCTTTTTCACAACCCAAGTAGCTATGGCTGTTAGTTTCTTATCTGGTGTAAAGGTAATCAAAGAAAACTTTGATTTACTTCCTAATAAAAAGTTTCTATTCGTATCAAACCATCAATCATTACAAGATCCAGTCGCAATAATTGGTTTTACTGGAAAACAGCGAATGACTTACATTATGAAGGATGGAATTATGAAAATACCTTTTGTTGGTCGCTGGCTTTATGCTGCTGGTTTTTTACCAATCGATAGAAAGAATGATCGTAATGCACTAAAAACTATTATTACTGCTGGAAAAAGATTAAAGGAAGGTCATCCTATTGCAGTATTCCCCGAGGGAACAAGAAGTGGTTCAAAAAATATTGGCGGTTTTAGAAATGGGATTTTTAAGATTGCGCAAAAAGTTGAAGCACCAATTGTTGTTTGCTTAGTTGATAATTTCTATGCTGTAAGAAATAGATTTCCACTTAAAAGAACAAAAACTTTGATTAGAATTTGTGAAGTTATTCCTTATGAAGATATTAAGGATTTACATACAAATGAAATTGGCGATAAAGTTAGAGATATTTTAATTAAAAATCAAGAAGAAGCAAGAGTAAAATATTCTTGGATAAAATAAAAACCAGTTTTGTGAACTGGTTTTTATTCTTCTGCGGAGATATTAATTTTTATAATACTTATTTTTCCGTTCTTTACTTCAAAATAATTCATAGAGGAATTTTTTAATAAGGATCTAAAATTAAAGTTGGGATCTAATTGAGTTATGATTGATTTAATAAACTGTGCATGAGAAAACGCTAGTATTTTTTTATCTTTAAATCTTTTTTCTAAGTTTATTAGAGCATTAAAGCTTCTTGCTTCTAGATCTTTTTTCTTTTCTAAACCTTCACTAACTTCTTGAAATATTAAATCATAACTTTCTTTATCTAAAACCATTCCTTCTAAAACTCCAAAATCTCTTTCGATTAGAGCTTCATCTAAGATAATTTCATCTTTAAAATCTAATTCTTCTTTTATAACTTCTGCAGTTTGAACAGCTCTTTTTAATGGACTACTTACAAATGCATCCCATGAACTGTCATGGGTTTTTAAATATTGACCAACTAATTTTGCTTGGTTTATCCCGTTTTCATTTAACTCATTATCTGTTAGGCCTTGCAGTAGAGTTTTTTTGTTCCAGTTTGTTTGGCCATGTCTAACTAAACATATAATCATTATCTTCACTCTTTTCTTTTATTACTTAAATAAATTATAGCATAATTGGGGAACATATGCTATAATAGTATATACTAAAAGAGGTGATAACGTTTGCGTGTTGTAGACTTAATTATAAAAAAGAAGTTAAAAAAAGAACTTACAAAAGAAGAAATCCATTTTTTAATTGATGGATATGTACATGATAGAATACCTGATTATCAAATGTCAGCTTTATTAATGGCTATTTCGCTTAATGGTCAAACAACTGAAGAACAAGTTAATTTAACTTATGAAATGCTTGAAAGTGGAGATAAAATAGATTTATCCTCGCTTGATGGTATAAAGGTTGATAAACATTCTACTGGTGGAGTTGGTGATAAAACTACTTTAGTTGTAGCTCCTCTAATTGCAAGTTGTGGTTTAATTATGGCTAAAATGAGCGGAAGAGGTCTTGGGCATACAGGTGGAACTATCGATAAATTGGAAGCTATTCCTGGATTTAGAGTAGGTCTAACTGAACAAGAGTTTTTGAAGCAAGTTAGGAATATATCTATTGCGGTAGTTGGTCAAACAGCTAATATAGCTCCAGCAGATAAGAAACTATATGCTCTAAGAGATGTTACTGGAACAGTTGATTCAATTGGTTTAATTGCTTCATCAATTATGTCTAAAAAGTTAGCAAGTGGTGCTACACATATTATGTTAGATGTAAAAGTTGGTGATGGCGCATTTATGAAAAATCTTGATGAAGCAAGAAATCTTGCAAATGCAATGGTTAAAATCGGAAATGCATCTGGTAAAACTACGGTAGCGATGTTAACTGATATGGATCAACCATTAGGTTGTGCTGTAGGAAACTCCTTAGAAGTAATTGAAGCAATTGAAACATTAAAAGGTAATGGGCCAAAGGACTTTAGCGATTTATGCACTGAACTTGCTAGTGAGATTTTAATAATGTGCACGGCAGCAAAAACAAAAGAAGAAGCTATTTCGATTATTAAAGAAAAGATTAGTAGCGGAAAAGCATTAGATAAATTAAGAGAAATGATTGCCCACCAAGGTGGAGATACTTCAGTAATTGATAATTACAGTTTACTAGGTGAAGCTAAGAGTGTAATTCAAATAAGAAGTGAAGTTGCAGGTTATGTACATAATATCAATACATTAGATATTGGTAATGCAGCGATGATTCTTGGTGCAGGAAGAAGCCATAAAGATGAAGAAATAGATATGGCTGTTGGTGTAAAAGTATTTAAAAAAGTTGGCGATAAAGTTAATAAAGGTGATGTTTTAGCTGAAGTACATGCTAATGATAAAAATGTAGATCAAGCGATTAAGGGAATTCTTAATGCTTACACTATAGGAAAAGAAGAAAAAAGGGAAAATAAGATAGTACTAGAAATTATATATTAAAAGAGGTGAGGGCATATGTTTAAAGAACTAAGATGGTTCTTTAAAAAAGAATGGCCAAAGTATTTATTAGTGTTGGTTTTCACATTAATATATACTTTTTCATTATTAGTAACTCCTAAAATTATAGGAGATGTAGTAACAGAGATTGCAAATACAAATCTGACAAGAGAATATGCAATTGAAATATTTGTTATTATGATAGCTGTTGCAGTTATTATTTATGTATCAGCAGTTATAAAAAATAGAATTTTGGGTGGAATAAATCATAAATTATTCTACGAATTAAAAAACAGGTTTTTAAAAAATATATTTAAACAAGACGGTGATTTTTTTGAAGAGTATCATTCTGGAGATTTAATATCTAGAGCTACTGGTGATACTAATATGATTGCAAGAGTTGCAACACATTTATTATTTAATACAATTGATACTATTGTATCTTTAATATTTGCATTTATAGCAATGTATTCATTAAATTCAGAATTAACTTGGTATGCAATTATTCCGCTTCCATTAATATTCTTAATTGTTTTATTTTTAAGACCAAAAATAATGAAAAATTGGCGACAAGTAAGAAAAGAAGTTAGTCACTTGAATGACTTAGTTATGGAAAGTGTAACACATGTTAAGTTAGTTAGAGGATTTGTGAAGGAAGAAGAAGATCAAGAAAAATTAAGTGATAAGGCAGATTTAGTTTATAAAACAGCTAGAAAATCTGTTTTAATGCAATCTGTGTTTATGCCTTCATTTAGATTGATTACCTTGATCAGCCAAGGGATTGCGCTTGGTCTTGGTGCTTACTTTATAATGACACAAAATGGATTTACAGTTGGTAATTTAGTTTCCTTTAATTTATATTTAGGAATGTTTGCTGGTCCATTATTTAGACTTGGTAATCAAATAACTGTTATTTCTCAAAGTAGAGTCTCATTTGAAAGAGTAAATGCTGTTTTAAATGCAGTACCTACAATTAAAGATGTGGAAAAGGCAAAAAAATTAGATTATATTGAAAGAATAGAATTTAAAAATTTATCTTTTAAATATCCACTAGATGAAGAATATACAATTAGAGATATAAACCTTACAATTAAAAGAGGTAATACACTTGGAATCGTAGGTAAAACAGGAAGTGGTAAAACTACATTACTTAGACAATTACTAAGAATGTATGTAATTGATAAAGGAAATATTTTAATAAATAATATTCCGATTGGCTTATATGAAAAATTAAGCATAAGAGAAAACATAGCTTATGTTCCTCAAGAACATATCTTGTTTTCAAGAACAGTTTTAGAAAATCTAGAACTTGGATTATCAAATGATACTGATTTAAGTATTGATGAAGCTGTGGAAATGGCAGATTTTAAAAAGGATCTTGCATATTTAACAGATGATTTACAAACTATTGTTGGTGAATCTGGTGTAACATTAAGTGGTGGACAAAAACAAAGACTATCTATTGCAAGAGCATTTCTAAAAAATAGTGATATTCTAATCATGGATGATTCTTTGTCTGCTGTAGATGGTGTAACTGAAGCAAATATTGTGAAAGCACTTAAGAGTTACCGAGAAGGTAAGACTAATATAATAAGTTCCCATAGACTTTCAGCAATTGAACATGCTGATGAGATAATTGTTTTAGAAAAAGGTAGAATTGTTGAGAGGGGAACACACGAAGAATTAATTAAAAACAAAAAATGGTACTACGAACAATATCTAGTCCAACAAATGGAGGATAGTGATGAGTAGAGGAAGAAAAGAACAAAAGTATTATATTAGTACAAAAGAAATTTTCGTAAGAGTATTTAAGTATGCAATGAAGAGTGGACTATTATTGCTTACTGCATTATTTGCATTAATTGTTTATTCAGCATTTGATATTGTTCAACCCTTGATTGTGAAAAGGGTAATTGATGATGAATTAGCTGGAGTACAAACAGTGTGGGTTGAAGTAAGTAGTAATGATGATGATTCAATTGCTGAGTTTGATGGTAGGTACTTTAGAAAACAATTAGAAGATAAAAGTATTATTGGAAATGAATACACTATTAGATTTTTTGAAGATAATTATTATTTAATAACTGGTAGGGTAGAAGAAAAAGATACTATTAATTCAGTTGATACTCAAATTGAATTACAAACAAATGAAGAAGATACATATCTAAGAGATTATAAATTGCTTTCTAAAGATGATTTATTTGATTTTTATAAACCAAGTATTAGTCCAATAACTCTAATGATTATTTATTATGCTATAGTATCTATAATAATAATTATTGCTAGATATGTACAAAATGTTGCATTTAGAGCAAGTGCTATGAAACTTACACTTGATATGAGAAAGAGTGCATTTGAAAAGATCAATAGACTTCCGATAGCATATTTCTCTACAGAACCTAAGGGTAAGACAGTTACAAAAATGATTCATGATAGTGAAGGTGTACAAGGTTTATATGAAGTCGTCTTTCATATAATATCTGCAGCAATTTCATTAATAATGATTTATGCTGGTCTTTTCTATTTAGATGTGAAGTTAGCATTAATAACATTACTTGCTTTTCCTTTAATCTATCTATGGATGAAGATTTATCGTGGGATTGTTAATAAGTTTAACCATCGTATAAGAGAAATGAATTCAAGAATTAATGGTAAGTTAGCTGAATTTGTAAATACTGTAGAAATTATTCAAGTATTTAATAAAGAAGAGAAGATGGCTAACGAATATGATTATTTATTAACTGATAATTATAATACGAAGATTAAACATCTTAATGTTAATACATATTGGGGATTTAATCTAATAAATTTAATTAGAAGGTTAATTATCGCAGGAATTATTGTTTATTTTAGTTTACAATATTTCTCACCAACTGCTGTTGTTGTTGGAACAACTATATATGTATATATAGAATACCTAGAAAAAATAATGGGACCTATAAACGAAATCTTTAGTAACTTAAACGCACTAGAAGATTCATTAGTATCTAGTTCAAGAATCTTTGAATTCTTAGACGAACCAGAAGATACTGGTTTAGGGAAAGTAACTGGTGTTAAATTTGATGGTCACATTTCCTTTAATGATATTAGATTTAAATATGAGAAAGATAATTATGTTTTAAAGGGAATTGATTTTACAGTTGAATCTGGAAAGTTTGTAGGTATCGTTGGAGCAACTGGAAGTGGAAAATCAACTTTGATTAGTTTGCTTGAGCGATATTATGATATTGAAGAAGGACAAATTCTTTTTGACGGTGTTGATTATCATGCATATTCAAAACAAGACATTAGAAATAATATAGGTTTAATTCTTCAAGACCCATCTATTTTTGAAGGAACTATAAAAAGCAATGTTGCTTTTGGTTTAGAAGTTAGTGATGAAGAAGTTGTTGATATTTTATTAAAGATTGGTGCAGATAAGTTTGTAAATGATTATCCACTGGGAATTCATTCAAAAGTAGCCTATATGGGTGAAAACCTATCAACTGGTGAAAAACAACTTATTGCATTTGCAAGGATTTTATTAAGAAATCCTGCTATAGTAATTTTAGATGAAGCAACTGCTAATATTGATACAGAAACAGAAATGTTAATTCAAAACGCACTAACAATTTTAGCGCAAAAAAGAACAACATTTGTTGTTGCTCATAGATTATCGACTATTAAGAATGCTGATATTATTTATGTGCTTGATGATGGAAAGATTGTAGAAAGTGGAAATCATCAAGAATTATACAAAATAGAAAATGGAAAATACCGTGCAATGTATGATGCACTAAATTAGGAGGCAACAGATGCAACCTTTATTAGAACAAATGCTTCGTGTCCTTGCTGCTGCAATAGTTGGAGCTGCAATAGGATATGAAAGAGAAATTAAAAACAAACCAGCTGGTTTCTTTACATTCACATTAGTTTGTGTAGGAAGTAGTTTAATTGCGATTTTGCAACAAAACATCTTAACTGATTATCCTGGGTCAGAACCAGGTAGAATTATTGCGCAAGTTGTTAGTGGTATTGGTTTTCTAGGTGCTGGAAGCATTATTCATAACCGAGGGAATGTAAAAGGATTAACAACTGCTGCAATGCTTTGGTTAGCATCTGCTTTAGGTTTGTTAATTGGAACAGGTGGAATTAATAATTATGTTATAGCTGGAACAACAGTTATAATTATTCTTCCTTTAACAATGTTTTCAAGGAGACTTTCTGAAAAGTTAACACAAACTAAAAAAGTACAAAGAATTAGAATTGTATTTGATGAAGCACATGAAAAAGATTTATTTGATAATTTTTCTACACAAGGCGTTATTGTTAGAAAAAGCTACTTATTAAATAAATTTATTCATGAAGAAAAACATCTAAAGGAATCAATTATTTACTTTAGTTTGCCTAAATCAAGAAAATTCCAAGATGTTATAAATCAAGTTTCCCTTCAAGAATATGTATTTGAAATACAAGAAGCATAAAAAAAGACACTAGTTTACAAGCTAGTGTTTTCTTTTTGCATCTAGTAATCTTAAATAGTGATTTGATTCTCTTAATACATGATCTGCTAATAAAGGGTTCAAGATAGATCTTACTTCGCAATTAATTAATGCTATTGTAGCCTGAGTATTAAATGCTTGGATTTCTTTTGTAAGATTATAACTTTCCTTGGTAACTGCAGCAATATTGTTTTGGTTGTTTAAAGTATTATATACTTTCGTATTTAAATTTTCACATTTGATTGCGAAATCATTTGCAACTTTCATTAACTCAACCTCAGTTGGATCTAAAAGACCTCTTATAAATTCTGAGTGTTCTTCCATAATTTTATTCCAGAATAGTTCATTTTCTATTAAACTATTTAATTTATCAGATTGACCACTTTGTAAACAACTGAGAATATCTACGAACAAAATGGCTTCCCTACGAATATGTTCTATTAATAATGGATATATGTTAAACATCATATTGCAAGATAGCATACTATCTAGTATTTTTGTCTTGAATCTAATTAAGTTCCTTGTTGCATGAATTACTTGATCATTTAATTTTCTGATTTCATTACTTAGTTCATTTGAACTAATTCTATTTAATGATTGATTTCTTAAGGCTAATTCATTTTGTGTTAATGCAGTATCAATTGTAAGATTTGATGATCTAGATGTTGCGTTTTCTGCATCTAGAGTGTAATCTGTAGCTGCATCATTATTAATATCTACAACACCTCTTGATAATTCTACTGCACTATTCAACAAAGAATTAAAGTGTTCATTAAATCGCAATGCGTCCCTATATCCATCAATATGATTTGGAATAAACGCAACTGCTAAGAATAAAGAGTGTTCTTTCATTATTCTTAAAAAGAATAAATTAATCTCAAGTGATTGCTTTTCAAAAAAGTTTTCTCCCATTATATACTCACCTCTATTAATTTATATGAATTAGTTTTATAACTAATTCATATTTAATTATTTATTAATTCTATAGGCTGTTTATAATTATTTCTTATATAAAAAATCAATGAAAATGATTGATAAAATGTAATAAAAATAGTATAATATTAGGGCATGCCGCTATGTTGGAATTGGTAGACAAACTTGACTCAAAATCAAGCGCCTTCCAAGGCGTGCCGGTTCGACTCCGGCTAGCGGCACCAAGTTAGTAGAATAGGTTTGATACAATCGTATCAGGCCTTTTTTTGTTTGGCAGATAGGGGGATTTGTCCTTTCTGCCAGTAAAATATAAACATTATATTCTTGACAATTGGACGATTAAACGTTAAAAATAGTTAGAAATAGAAAAACTATAACTACAATTTAACGATTACATTACAATTTACACGATTACCAACAATTTAAACGATTACTTTTGATAATAGAATAAGGCAGAGTTTTGATAACCTTATTTTATATAACTCTTATAAATATAGTAAAATTCTGTAATTTGATAAATAAATATATATATGACAAAATTAATCGGATAACTATATCAAATTATATAAAAAAGTGATATAATAGTGATAATCATACGATAGGGAGAATATCTTTATGGACTATTCGAAAAGTATAAAATTACTAAGAGAAAAGATGTTTATTTCACAAAAAGAACTTGCAGATTTACTGGAAATTTCTTTTGTGTCTGTTAATAGATGGGAAAATGGTAAATTTAATCCTACAATTAAAGCTAAGAGAAAATTAAGTGACTTGTTTATCAAGTATAATGTGAAAACAAACGAAAGAGGAGAATAATTAATGACAACAGCAGAAATAGGAAAGTTAACAACAACAAATATACAAGAAAAAGCAAATCTAATATGGGCGATAGCTAATCATTTAGTTGGATTATTTAAGCCTCACGAATACGGTAAGGTAATACTACCTATGACGGTATTAAAAAGATTTGATGATGCATTATCAAAAACAAAACAAGAAGTGTTAGAACTTAACAAAAAATTAGATGAACAGAAAACCATTGATGCAATTAAAGATGGTTTGTTATGTAAAACAACGGGGTATGATTTTTATAATGTTAGTCCTTTTACATTCTCCACGTTATTAGCTGATCCTGACAATATAGCGGCTAACTTTGACACATATTTAAAAGGATTTTCAGACAATGTTAAGGACATAATCTCAAACTTTCAATTTGATCATGTTTTAGAAACGATGCATAAAGGCAATGTCCTTTATGTAGTTATTCAAGAATTTAATTCTAAGAAAGCTGATATGCATCCAGATAAAATAACATCTATGGATATGGGGTATATTTTTGAAGAGCTTGTTCGTAAGTTTTCAGAGTCTTATGACGAACAAGCAGGGGCACACTTTACTGCAAGAGATATTATATATTTAATGGCTGAACTTTTAATAGCGGAAGAAAGAGATTATATTAAAGAAAATGGTGTAGTTAAGACAGCTTACGATATGGCGATGGGGACATCACAGATGCTTGGGTGTTTAGATGAAAAGATGCAAGAAATCAATAGCGATTCTAAGTTATCTTTATTTGGTCAAGAATTCAATCCTGAAACATATGCAATAGCCAAAGCGGATATGCTAATAAAGGGTGGAAATGCACAAAATATGAAATTTGGCGATACACTAAGTGATGATAAATTTTCTAATTATGAGTTTGATTATATAATTTCTAATCCTCCATTTGGTATTGATTGGAAAGTTGAAGAAAAACAAGTAAAACAAGAGCATTCAAAACTTGGTTTTGAAGGAAGATTTGGGCCAGGACTACCAGCCATTAGTGATGGACAATTATTATTTTTATTGAATGGTGTAAAAAAATTAAAAGAAGGTTCAGGAAGAATGGCTATTATTCAAAATGGATCATCACTATTTACTGGTGATGCAGGAAGTGGACCAAGTGAAATTAGAAGATATCTAATTGAAAGTGATCTATTAGAGGCAATAATACAGTTACCAACTGATCTATTTTATAATACAGGCATATCAACATATATTTGGATTATTTCTAAAAATAAAAATAAAGACCGTTTAGGAAAAGTACAACTCATTGACGCATCTAATTGTTATGTAAAAAGAAGAAGAAACATAGGTAAAAAACGCGTTGATTTAGATGATAATTCAATTAATTTGATTGCCAAGTCCTACTTAGAATTTAAAGATGCAAAATATGAAGAAAATGATTTAGTCGTCGAATCTAAGATTTTTGATAACAATTTTTTCGGATATACAAAAGTAACAGTTGAATCACCAATTACTGATGAAAATGATAAACCAATTCTTAAAAAAGGAAAACTACAAGCTGATTCTAAAAAACGTGATACCGAGATAATTCCATTAAAAGATGATATAGATCAATTCTTTATAGAAAATGTCTCGCCTTATAATAAGGACGCTTGGATGGATAGAAAAAAAGATAAAGTTGGATACGAAATTCCATTCACTAGATTATTTTATAAGTTTGTCCCACCTAAGGCATCATCAGATATATTTAAAGAAATCAAACAACTTGAAGAAGAGGAAGCGGTATTAATGAAGGAGTTGTTTGGAGATGAATAAAATTGAGTGGTTTGGAGAACTTCCATCGACGTGGGATGTTACCCGTTTAAAAAATGTTCTGATTGAAAGAAATGAAAGTAATAAGCCTGTAAAGACTGATTTTATATTATCATTGACTAATGATCGAGGTGTAATTCCTTATTCAGAAAAAGGAGCGGTTGGTAATAATTCTAAAGATGATATAACTGGTTATAAACTAGCTTATCCAAAAGATTTAGTATTAAATAGTATGAACGTTGTTATAGGGTCAGTTGGAATATCTAAATATTTTGGTTGCGTGAGTCCGGTTTACTATATGTTAAGACCTAGAAATCATGAGGACCCAGTAGAGTTTTATAACTACTTATTTCAAACAAATGAAATGCAAAGTGCACTAAAGGGTTATGGCAATGGAATTATGGAAATAAGAATGAGAATTGCAATGTCAAAATTGAATACATTTAACCTTCCAATCCCCAGTAGTCAAGCCCAAAGAAAAATTGTTGATAGAATTAGAGAGTCGGAAAATAGAATAGACCAGCTTATTGCAAATCAGCAGCAACAAATAGAAAAACTCAAAGAATACAAACAATCATTAATTAGTGAGGTTGTTACTAAAGGTTTAGACCCGAATGTTGAGTTTAAAGACAGTGGTATTGAGTGGATTGGTAAAATTCCCAAATACTGGAACTTATCAAGAATTAAAGATTTGCTATCAATTCCCTTATTTTACGGCTCGAACAAAGCCGGAGACCTATTCAATGAAGATTATCCAAGATACATTAGAATTACTGACATACAAGAGGATAGTTTGACAACAGACATTTCAAATATGCAATCATATTTACATAGTGATTATAAAAAATATTTATTACAGGAAAATGATGTTCTGTTTGCACGAAGTGGTGCAACATCGGGAAAAACATACCTAGTTAAACATGAGGATATTAACAATGTATTCGCAGGCTATCTCATTAATGGGCGATTTGATCAAGATAAAATAAACCCTTATTTTTTCAACTATTACACAAAAAGTTCTATTTGGGATATGTGGAAAAATTATATATTTATCCAAGCTACTATTCAAAATATTAGTGCTGAAAAATTTAATTCATTTATATTATCTGTGCCAACCATAGAAGACCAAAATAGAATTGTTGATTTTTTGAATACAAAGATGAACAAATTGGATGAACTAATTAGATTGAAAAAAAATAAAGTAGCAAAACTTGAGAACTTTAAAAAATCTCTTATTTACGAATACGTTACTGGCATGAAAGAAGTATCATAAATGAATGATTTAAAGTCTAGTATTGGTGGTATCATATTACTCATTTTGATTGCTACCGGTATATTTTCAGTTATCCTCGATGTGACAGGTGAATTCATAAAACTCATATTATGGTTGTTCCAATTGAGTTTAACTGATTTTGGATTATCTCCAACTATTGAAATAATTGTAAAATTATCAACATTTGTTCTATCGTATACTATAGTAGGAATTATATTTAACGCAATCGGACTATTTAATTCTAATGTTATGAAGTTTACATATTTTGTTATTTCAACATTGATTGGATTTGCTCTTAGTTACGTAATTATGGTTTTGCAAAAGCATATAATAATAATTTCATGGAGTATATTAGGATTGGCAATAGTGATTGCAACGATGATTTTCGTTATTTATTTACGTCAGAAAAGAAATGATTTAAAGGGGTGAATCTATGCAAGATAATGAAAAAAGATTTGAAGAAGACATTGAATCTCATTTAACCAATAATGGGTATAGAAAATTAACTATGCAAGGATATGATGCTTCTAAAGGCATATATTTGGATATCCTTGTTGAGTTTATTAAAAACACTCAAAGTAACTCATGGAAACGATATGAAAAATATTATGGTGATGATGCACCTAATAAATTATTTCGTAGGTTAGAAGATTCAATTAATCATCACGGTCTACTTCATGTATTAAGAAATGGCATTAAGGATATGGGGATTGATCTTTTTGTCTGTTTCTTTAAACCTGAAACGGAATTAAATCCACTTTTGGTTGAGCGATACGAAGGAAATATTTTAGGTGTTACCAGACAATTTGCTTACTCAACTTTGAACACTAACACAATTGATATGGTTTTATCTATCAATGGTATTCCGCTTGTTGGTATTGAACTAAAGAATCAGTTAAAAGGCCAAGACTATAAAAATGCAATTCATCAATGGCGTTATAATCGTAACCCCAAAGAATTAATTTTTAGATTTAATCATCGTATTTTGGTTTATTTTGCTGTAGACCTGTATGAAACATGGATGACTACAGAACTAAAAGGTGCAGAAACGCACTTTCTACCATTTAACCAAGGATCTAATGGGTCAGGTGTAAGTGGTGGCGCTGGTAATCCACAAAATGAACACGGTTATACGACATCATATCTTTGGGAAAATGTGTTATCGAGGGATACCATTATCGATATACTTCACCGTTTTATTTCAAATCCAAAAGATACTAAAAAAATTATTTTTCCAAGATTTCATCAATTTGATGTTGTTAAGAAAGTTTTAAACGATGTTAAGAACAATGGTGTTGGACAAAAGTACTTAATTGAACATAGTGCAGGATCAGGTAAATCAAATTCAATTGCTTGGATTGCTTACCGATTAGCATCAGTACATGATAAAGACGACAAGCCGATTTTTGATTCAATTATTATTGTTACAGATCGTATAGTTCTTGATTCACAACTTCAAGATACAATTAATGGTTTTGAACATAAAGCGGGATTAGTAGAAGCAATTGATGATAAGAAACGTTCAAAAGGACTTACAGAAGCAATAAATGATAAAAAACGTATAATTATATGTACAATTCAAAAATTCTTATTTGCATATAAAGATTTTGATGAGATGGAAGGTAGAAAGTTTGCTATTATTGTTGATGAAGCGCATCAAGGTCAAACAGGAGCTAGCGCTAAAACATTAAGAAGAGCACTAATTGATAAAAAGTTTGCTATTAAAGAATATGCAGAAATGGAAGAGCTTGCTGAAGATGAAGTAGACGATACCGATGAACTAGTTGCAGAGGTTTTAGCTCAAGGCCAACATAGTAATCAATCATTCTTTGCTTTTACGGCAACGCCGAAAAATAAAACAATTGAACTATTTGGCAGGAAAAATCCATCATCTGGAAAGTATGAACCTTTCCATGTTTATTCGATGAGACAAGCAATCGAAGAGAATTTCATTTTAGATGTGCTCAAATATTATACGACACTTCAAGATCAATTTAAAATAGTAAGAATAACAAGAGATAATCCTGAAGTAGTTGAAGGACAAGCGAAGCGAGTCCTTGTTAGATATTATAAAGAGCACGGATTTACTATTCAAAAGAAAACTGAGTTAATTATGGATAATTTCTTAAATAATGGTCAGTTTAGAATTGATGGTAAAGGTAAAGCAATGGTTGTTGCTGATTCAAGGGCTAATGCTGTAAGATACTATCAAGCAATAAAAGAATATATAAAAAATAATGAGAAAGAAACTTCTAATATTGGAGTTTTAGTTGCTTTTTCAGGTGAAGTTAAATTAGATGGTAAATCATACCGTGAAGTTGAAATGAATATAGATAGAAATGGTCACTATATAAATACTGATAAAAAACTTAGAAAAGCTTTTCGCAGTAGTGATTTTAATATTCTTGTTGTAGCAAACAAATATCAAACTGGATTTGATGAACCGTTACTGCATTCTATGTATGTGGATAAAAAACTTAATGGTATTAATGCAGTTCAAACCCTTTCCAGATTAAACCGTATTTATCCTGGAAAAGTAGACACTTTTATAATGGATTTTGTTAATACACATGAGGAGATAAAAAAATCATTCCAACCATTTTTTGAAACAACTTATCTGGACGGTCAAACCGATTATAATCGCGTGTACGATTTAAGAACGAAGATACGCAATTATATGCTTTATAATGATAATGATGTTGATGTTTTTGCTAAAATAAAAATAGAAGCAGGCAAAAAACAAGATGAAAGAGCACTTGGTCGTGTAACAAGTATATTAAAACCTGTTATTAATCAATATCTTGAATTATCAGAAAAGCAAAAGTATGAATATAGAGATTTATTAAGAAAGTTTAATCACGCATATTCATATATAACTCAAATAATAAGAATTCATGATAAGGAACTATTTAAAGAGTTTATGTTTGTTTCTTATCTTGTTAACCTGTTACCAAAAGATACTTCTGAAAAAATTAGCATTGACGATAAGATTACATTAGAATTTGCTAAACTAAAAGAAACATATAAAGGAAGTATCGAACTTGAAAAAACATCTGTTGATTTAAAGCCAGAACAAACAATCAATCCCAAAAGAAAGCCAAAATCAAAAGACACATTACAAAGTATTATTGATAAAATAAATGAACAGTATATGGGCAAATTCACTGATATTGATAAAGTAATTATCACCGGTATTTTTGATATGTTTATGAATGATCCAGAAGTAAAAAAATACTCACAATATGCGAAAGATAATAATCCTGAGATGTTCATAAAGAGTTTATTTCCAGACAAGTTTAAAGATATTGCACTAAAACTATTTAACGAAAATAACGAATCATTTGAAAAGTTATTTACTGACAAAGCATTTTATGATAAGGTTATGGAAGCTATGGCAAAAGAACTATATAAAAAATTAAGAAAATAGGAATATTAAATTTTAAAAAAACAATTGTTATAATTAAATTAATATTATAGTTTCTTAAAACCACTAAATGATAAAGGAATCAAAAGATTTAAAAAGTTCTATGGAGCCATTTTCTTTAAGGGTGCGTAAAAAAACACAGGGGTGCGTAGATTTTGATAGGGGTGCGTAATTGTATCAATATAGTTCTACAAACCCATTGATTAGATATAACTATGCTATTGACGTTAGATGTACGTTGATAGCATTTTATTTTACTCTTATACATTATATAAAAATATGATTTGGAAGAATTTGTATTTAATTACTGATTTTATGATTGAAAATTCATTTTTCCTCTTAGATACTCACTAGCTGGAGATGTAAAAATTTAACAATACTTTTAGAAAATGATAATCTATTGGTATAAGTTAATCCCCCGATAATGTATGTTACCGGTGATATGAAGATAGTAATTAAGTATTGTTTATTAGAAATTATATGTAAATATTAGTAAATAGAGTAAGGCAAGTAAAATAGGAAATATTGACTTGCTTTTTTAATTATATCACCCTTTGTCTACAAAAATTGGAAAATATATGGTATAATTGAAGAAATGAGAGAAGGTGTGAAATGAAGGTCGATAAAAATGCAGAAAAATGGTCTAATAAAGAATTGTTGTTAAAGACTGTTGCTAGAAATGGCAGATTATTAGAACATGCAAGTAAGGAATTAAAAAATGATGAGGATATAGTTTTGAAAGCAGTAAAGAATGATTATTACTCATTTAAATTTGCAAGTGAAGATTTAAGAAACAATAAAGAATTTGTTTTAAAAGCCTTTAATATAGCATATGGTTCATTTAGCTATGCAAGTGATTTACTAAAGAATGACAAACAATTGGTTTTACATTTAGTTAAAAGATATGGATATATTTTAAAATCTGTTAGTAAAGAATTAAAAAATGATTATGAAGTAGTATTTTCCGCTGTACAAAACCAAGGAGCTGCATTAAGAAATGCGAGTAAAGATTTAAAGAATAATAAAAAGATTGTATTAGAAGCAGTGAAAAATAACGGATCTGCCTTAGATTATGCTAGTGATGAGCTAAAGAATGATGAAGAAATAGTTAGAATAGCATTAAAAACAAGTGGATCATTTGCGTTTGATTATGTTGGAGAAAAATTAAGAAATAATAAAGAATTCGTTTTAGAATTTATTAAAAAGGATTTAATTTTTCTACACAAATTGAATGAAATGTTAAAAAATGATAAAGAAGTAGTTTTAGAAGCAGTAAGAAATTATGGCCGTTGTTTAAAGGATGCAAGTAATGAACTAAAAAATGATAAAGAAGTAGTTTTAGCAGCAATAAAAAGCGACATTAGAGCTTTTGAATTTGTTAATGAAGAATTAAAAAATGATTTAGATGTTATGTTTGAAGCAGTTAAAAAAGATTATAAATATTTTAAACACGCAAGTAATGATTTTTTGAATAATCAGAAGTTAATTTTAGAATTATTAAAAAGCCACAGCATCCCTTTAATTTATATTGGTAATGATTTATTAACAAATAAAGAATTTGTTTTACAAGCAGTGAAGCTTGATCCTTCAATTTTAATATATGTAAATGAGGAATTAAAGGATGATATTGAAGTTGTATTAGAAGCTGTAACAATTAAAGGCGATTTATTATTTTATGCAGGCAGTGAAATTAAAAATAACAAAGAGGTTGTTTTGAAGGCCATAGGAAGTTCTGATGATGCATTCCAACATGCTAGCGATATACTTAAGAATAATAAAGAAGTATTATTAAAAGCAGTAGGTATAAATTATAAATCACTTTTGTATGCTAGTGATAAGTTAAAAAGTGATAAAGATGTTTCATTAGAAGCTCTTAAGAATTCATATAGAGCATTAGAGCACATAAATCATGAATTACTTAATGATAGGAATTTTGTATTCAGTGTTATAAAAAATAATAGCAATTATTTTAAATATATGTCAAATGAATTTAAGAATGATAGTAAGCTAGTATTAGAAGCTGTAAAAAATGATGGTTTAAATTTAGAACATGCGAGTGAAAGATTAAAGAAAGAAAAGGTAATTGTATTAGAAGCTGTAAGTACTAATGGTATGGCTATAAAATATGCCAGTTTTGAATTAAGGGATAATAAAGAAGTCGTGATAGCTGCGGTTAAAAATGATGGTAATTCTTTAGAGTTTGCAAGTGAAGCTTTAAGAAATGATAGAGAAGTTATCATCGAAGCTGTAAAAAATGATGGTAATTCTTTAGAGTTTGCAAGTGAGCAATTAAGGAATGATAGAGAAATTGTGTTGCTAGCGGTAAAAAACTCAGGATATGCTTTAGAATATGCTGATAAGAAATATAGAAATGATAGAGAAATTGTCTTATCAGCAGTAAAAAATCATGGCCAAGTACTAAAACTTGCTAGCGATGAGCTTAGGGATGATGAAGAAGTAGCATTAGAAGCTGTATTGAAAAACTCGAGTTCCTTACTATTTATAAGTGAAAGATTGAAAAATAATAAGAGAATTATAATAGAAGCAGTTAAGGATAATGGTTATCTTTTAGAATATGCAAGTTATGTGTTAAAAAACGATAAAGAAGTATGTATATCTGCAATTGATAGATTAGAGTTTCCAATATACTATATGGGTGAGGAGATAAAAAATAATGGTGGTTTTGTTAAGTATGCTACTACGAGATATCCTAATTCAGTAAAATATTTTGGAGATTATTTTTTAAATAACAAAAGGGAATTATTTGATCTTATTGAGAATGATTTTTCTATAGTAAGATATTTAAACGATAAAATTGTAGATGCTTATAAAGATGAGCTTATTAATAAATTTGTAATAAATAAAAACGATATTTTTAACTTAAATATGAAAACAGTAATTATAGATGGAAATGTTTCTAATGATATTTTTAAAATTAAACGTAAAAATTATAAAACTCAATATGTTACTATAAAGTTTAAAGAATTTAATAGTAATGTAAATTTATTAGGCCTTCGTATTGATGGATATGGTTGGGATGATGATACGTATGTAGGTTCTTTTTGTGTATTTAATAAACAAGGAGATGAAGTAGTAATGTTTGCGTTGTGTGATATTTCGGAAAATAGTTGGAGCAAATTGTACGAATCCGAATTAAAGATAGAGGAATTTAAAGTAATTGATGAAGAACTATATATTTTGATTAGTTTGTTGACAAAAAAACATTCATTTTTTAAAGGAGCTGTATCAAATCTTTTTGAAATATCTTAATTGTTTGATTGTAATATATACAACCTATAAATATGTATCAACGGGTATGTAAGGGTAATGACTAAATATTATTTAAAAGAAATGAAAAGTAATTATAAATAAATAGAAAAATGCTAAAAAAGAGGAAACGACCACAAAATAATTAATCAATTCATTATTTTGTGGTTTTTTATTTTGGCTTATATTATGAATGTATCTAATTAAAAGATAACTCAAAAATTGATATATATCAATTTTCTTTATATATCTTTAATTTGTATAAATTATAGTTTTTCTAAAATGTAGAATTATGGTATAATTTACCTATACACCTTTGATAAACATATGATTGTTAGAATGATTAATATATAAAGAGGAAGGAGTTCATAAAATGAATATTGTAGGAGAAAAAGTTAAGTTAAAGGATGGGAGAACTGGGTTGTTACAAAGGTTGAAAATAACTATATAAATATTATAATTAGTGGACAAGAAAAACAATACAATTATGAAATTGCATTTAAAGTTGGTGGATTAACAGCTATTGATCCAGAAGTACAGAAATCTATTATGGGAACATATAGCAGAAGCTAAAAGACAAGCTGTAGCTAAACCGGAACCGATTCCTCATGTAACTTCAAATGTATATATCTATAATAGGAAAATTAAATAAAAAAGAGAAAAAAGCCCAAAAAAGTAGAAGTGGCCTATAGGAGTGATTATGAGTAAAACAAAAATGATGGGTAAAACGAATTATAAAGCAAATAACATACTATTACACATACCACATACTAACATACATTTTCCTGATGAAATGGGTGAAGTATTAGTGGATCTTGAAACACTTGAAAATTTTTCAAAACAAATTAGTGATTTAAAAATAGATGAGCTTTTCACACACGGTATTGGGAATAAGTATATTGCAACTTTTTCACGTATATATTGTGATGTAGAAAAGTTTTTAGATGATTCAAAAGAAGTAATGAGTAAATATGGACAAGGTGTTTTTTATACAAAAGATTCAAAGGGAAATAAAATTCGACGAGTTAGTCAGGAATATAGGGAACTAGTTACAAATGAATATTACTTTCCTTATCACAAAGGACTAGATGAATTAACCTTATCACTATCAGATAATAGACTTATTATTGTAGATTGCCATTCGTACTCAGAAGAATGTGTATTACAAAATAAAAGTTCATCATATTCGGATATATGTCTTGGCTATGAAGAACAATATTATTCAGAAACACTAGTGGAAGGAGTAAGAAACATTTTCGAAAGTAATGGATATTCTGTATCTTACAATACTCCGTACAAAGGAACGTTAATTCCTAACGCCATTTATGGAAAAAATCTACCTGAAGTATTCTGTATTATGATTGAGATAAATAAACGTGTGTATTTACCAAATAATCAGCTATTTGATAGGTGTAAATCTGCCATTGGTATGGTTTTAGAGTACTTGAAAGATTTTACAAATTAATCACTTATTAATGATTGCATTATATAAGACATTGCTTATTTTAATTTTTTAATACTTATGTCTATATTAATTTAAGAACAACTAAAAAGTGTTAATGTAGGTTGGAGATTATATATTCAATATATTAAAATTGGTGTTTACCATTATAAAAGAATAATTACTTTAATTTAATAAATATGGTTTTATTAAGGCTAAAATGTAGAAAAGTGGTTTAAAATAACCTGCTAAAAGAGAGAACTTCAATAGTTAGTTATTGAATGTCTAATGCAAATGTTTTAAAAATAATTATTCTGATTGAATAGATATAATTTATACAAGAATATCGATAAAGTAAAAATTTTACCTAATGTATCTATTAGTGATAAAATAATAACGACTAAGAATAGGAGGAATAAGATGTTCATTAAAAATATTAAAAAGGATTGGGGAAAAGGGATACCTGAGTACAAGCATGAGGATCTAATGACTGACAATGAGTTATATGATTTTGCTCTAGATATAGTTGCAAAATTTGAGGTTGAAGAGAATGAATATAAGTTAATTGATGCTAATCCAAATAAAGATGGCCTTCCAAGTCTAGTTATTGAGATAGAAGGAAAGATATCATTTGTTTTGGTTGAAGTTTCTGTAGCACCTAATAAAATGCCCAAATTATCATTAGAAAAGAAAGATATGTTATTAGAGCATGCAAAAAAATATAATGCAGAATGCTACTATGCTCCAGTTGGATTTGGCTCTATTGACGGAAATCGTTTTGAAAAGTCTATTGCTTTACGTGGGGATGGTTTTTATGCAAACTATGTAGGAATGTTAAAACTATAGTAAAGGTGCTAATAAGATGTGTAACATGATTATTATATATTGTATATGAAGGGGTAAAGTAGAATTCATCCTAACTCAAAATTTATTGTTACATCTTTAATTAGTGAAAAAGGAAAGAACTTGTAAGTCCTTAATTAACGAAATGAAAGTATGATATGTTTAATATGATTTCTTGTAAGGATACTTGTTCCAAAAACAAAAAAACAAAAGCCTTCTTTTTAAGCAATTAAATTAGAAGAAAAGGACAATCACTTTATTATTATTATTTAGTATACAAATAATACTATTAGAAGGATAAATAATAAAAAAAATTTTATATCGAGGAGTGTATAATAATGCAAAAAATTAGAGATGAATTTGAAGAATACTTAATTAGTCTTGAGTATAGTATAGAGACACCTAGTGGGAACCCAAGTACTGTTACTGATTATTGTAGACGTATTGAAAAGGTTTGCAATGTTGAGGGTATGTCCTGGGATAGTTTGGCAAAGAATATTGAACAAATTGTAAAAGAGTATGATAAAGGCGGAATTAAAGAAGAGGCGGGACGAAAAAGCCACAATGCAGTTATAAATGCATTAAAAAGGTATTGGGATTTTATAGATTACAGTCAAAATAATAAATAGCTAAAATGAGTAATCAAAAACATAATTTAGTTTTTACTAAAAAATATTTAATTAATTATATATTCTAGAATACGAGTATGAGGATGGAAGTTATTATTAAATAAATGTAAAAGCAAACGTGTTGCAAGCCTGAAATTTATAAATAATGCACTTGTTAGTCATATTATTTTCATAAGGGCTTTCTCTTATAAAATAATATAAAATATCAGGATCAATCCAACAAATCAGTATTTAAATTAAATTTATATATTTTCTTTGTTATAAATACACCCGATAATGTATGTTACCGGTGATATGAAGATAGTAATTAAGTATTATTGATTAGAAATTAAAAATAAATATTAGGAAATATAGTAAAGTAAGCCAATTAGGAAATTTATTATATTTTTTGAATTATTTTTATGATGTTTCACTTGGCAACTATTATTGTTTAAGTAAAGGTTATTATTTTTAATATAAGGAGTGTGTTTTATGATAGAAGAATTAATAGTATTTGATACAAATGTATATTTAGATTTATATTCCTATTCTAAAGAAGCAGTAAATGATATTATTGATTCTCTAGAAAAGTTTTCTTTTTTGAAAATGTATATTACACAGCAAATATATGATGAGTTCATGAAAAATTATATAAGAGTTAGGAATAATAACTTAGATTATTATAAATCACAAAAAGGTGAGTTTATAAATAAAACTAATAGAATATCCCCTCTTATTTCAAATCTTTTTTCCGGAAAATATGACAGATATGAAAGTGAAATCAGAAGATTGTGTAATGAAATTGAGAAATTATATATTAATAACTGTAATAAGATAACTTTGGAATTTGACCGATTAATATCAGAAGTGAGTACTAGCTATGATTCAGATGATACCGACTTAATTTTACAATTTGTAAAAAAGTTATATCAAAAAAGTAATCCAGAAGGTTTTACTACTTTAGATAAAATACAATTAAGTATAGAAGCAGAGCAGCGTGCAAAATTAAAATTTGGACCTTGCTATACAGACTTAAAAAAGAATTCGCTTAATGCCTATGCAGATTTCTTTATTTGGAAAGAAATATTAAAGAAAAGTGCAACTAGTAAAAATATAATTTTGGTTCAAAATGAAATGAAAACTGATTGGTGGGAAAAAAAGGATAATAAACTAGTTCCAGCAAGCATTTTGATTGAAGAATGTCCACAATTACAAATGTTTAATTTTCTAAACTTCACAAAAAAATATTTACTTTTAAGTAATAATACTTTTGCTGAAACATCAGAAATTAGTTCTATTTTTTCGTATGTTTTAAGCACGAATGATAAAAAAATATTTTTATGTGATGAAATAAATACATTATTAGAAGAAGGTCTTATAAATTACATTAAAGACGGTATTCATTCAAACATTAGAATTGAAGATCTATCTTATGAATTTTCGTTGTTTATTATTAACGATAGAAAGTTTTTTAATTTTAACTACATAAAATATCAAATTGATATTGGTATTAAATTCAAAGCCCAAATAATTGAAATTAAAGATGGAAAAGAAACTTATCCTTTTATTACAGGTGAATCACTCTGTCAAATTACTCCTATTTATTCTATTGATAAATATAATATAAATTCCCCTTTAATATTTAAGAACTTAGATAATTTTATTTTTAGTAACATTCGTAAGTCTAAAAGAATCCAAGTAGATTTATTCTAAATTGAGTTTTAACATTTTTTTAATATCAATTATAATAAAAATTATACACCCGATAATATGTGTTAGTGGGTATATAAGGGTAGTAAAACAATGTTGTTTAATGGAAATAATAAGTAAATATAGGAAAATAGAGTAAGGCAAACCATATAGGAAATATTGGTTTGCTTTATTTGTATAATATTTGTCAAAATTTGGTTGTTATTGCGATTTAAAATGTTATAATAAATAATTAGGAGACTATCTACTAGTATTTCAAATTTGACATGAAAATAAAAATACCTTATAATATAAAAGAAAAGGTGACTAAAAAAATCACAGAGTTAGGAGATTTAGTGCTATGAATTTTGTGTTCTGGTTTATCTTATCAATCGATTTTCTAATAATGATTCTTCATTACTTGTACTCATTTGAGATGATTAAAAATCATAAACCTTTTTCTAAAATGAGAGACAGAAATGAAAAACTAAACAAGGATATGGATGAAAGGATACCAAGTAGTGTTCTTGGTAAGGTTATATTTGGAATCCTAACAATCTTATCAGTGCTGATAATTATTGCTTTTCTTACCTCTATATTTTGGCTCCCCATAACAATGTGGTTACTTTTTGATTGGCAATCTGGTGTCATTGCCTTCATGCTCGTTTTAGCATTATTATCTATGTTGATGATCATCATATATATTAAGTTTGTACCTGGATATGTCTTAAAGGAAGGTGCTATTGTTAAAGAAGCAATATATGTATCCTTCTTTATACTTTTGTCAATTTTTATAAGATATGGTTCTCCATTTCCATTAGATGAGTTTGTACAAAGAGTCTATCTTGAATCGAGTAGTTTTAATTCAACATTAAGCGTTCTAATGCCTGTATTGATTATCGGCTTGCTTATAACGAACATTTATCTTTTTATCAATGGTCTTGCTTATATGGCGGATAAATCAAAAAAAATAATCAAAGCACGTACCAAAATGTTAGACATTCTAACAATTTTTACATTCAGTTCATTTTTTGCTCTATTTTTTGTAGTTGATAGAGAGTTATCGTTTTTAACCATAGTAAATTCGACTAGATATTATGAAACTTTGGATATCTTTAAAAACCTATTAGTTGCAGTAATTGTTCCATTGATGCTTTCTCGATTCATCAATCAAAGTAATATGCAAAACAATAATTCTAAATATAGTAAAGATAGTATCCAATTTACACAGGATAGTGTGAAAGTTAATCCCATATTAATTAGAGAAAAAGATGCGGCTGAGGATCATAAAGAGATATAATTCACTTTCTATCGTGTCAAAATAATGGGTGCGTAAGTAACGACAGGAGTGCGTAATTATTTTGTTAATTTTGCTTTTTCATCTAAGACATTTTGAGTTTGATCAAAATCTAGTACATTTAAGGCCATTGATAGAATTCCGGAAAGGTTTCTTGACATTGATTTCTTGATTCTTCGTATACTCCTATTTTCGAGTTTTGGCTTAGATAACTTTAGAATCGATATACTAACGATGTAATAGCTTTTCAACATCCCATTTACCTATAATTGCTTCAACTCTTAAGTCCAAGTCATTCAAACTAACGGACTATTAAAAAATTTAAACCATTTATGATTCGGTTATTCTACTATTCTCATATTAAATATAGATGTATGAATCAATTAATGCTATAAAAGCCGCAAAGATCAAAAAAGTACAAGACAATGGTATCTATTCATAAGGAGTAAAGTAAAAAAATGAATATTATTTTTAAGAAAATTGACTTTGATAAATCTCTACATTATTTTTTAAAAGATAAGAGCTACTATGAACAAACTGATTGTCATGTGAATGCGTATTCTAGATTTTTCGACAAAAACTATGAAGAAGTTGAACGTAGAGAATCACACTTTTCATATGTTACCGGATTGATGCTGTTTACAGACGGTGATCAAAAGTATTGTATTGTTCACTCATGGGTTGAAGATAGAGGCTTGGTGATTGACGTAACAACATTTGCAAATTCCAAACTTGCTTTTGTTAGTTGTCCATCAGAGAAAATGATTTACGAATCTAAAAAGATTATCAACGAACATATCTCATATGTTCCTTATTTTGTTATCAGTAATGTTAACTTAACTAAAAAAACACAAGAGTTATTTATTAAAAGCAAATATAACGAAAGAATATTTCTTAAGGCAATAGAAGATTATTTAAAATCAATTTGTGATAGCGTTGCTAATGATTCTAGGTTTTTATATTCTATACGGGAAAAACATGGATATGAATTTAAACAAGGTGATTTTATTATCGGAATGAACTAATGAAATCTCTTTTTAGTGGCCTAATATTTAGGGAAAAAACAGGTTAATTTAATTTATAAATAAGCGCTTCATATTAAGAAGGGAAAGAAATACACATATCCAAAGTATATTAGGAGTACCTGTTATATTGGTTTTGTTTTTGAATTTCTCAAACACCCGATAATTGGTGTTACCGTTGAATTAAAGATAATATTAATAAGTGACTACTATATGTTTATTTAAAGTTATTGGTAATTCTTATAAGTGAAATAATCGCATAAGAACAAAATATAAGGCCCATTACTGGGCCTGTGTTCGTTTATGATTTCTAGTTTGAATAAGTTAACGTAGTTATAATGAAGCGAACGTGTCGCAAGTTTTAAATTTATGAATAAAGCCCTTGATAGTCTAGATTACTCTCGAGTGCTATTTCTTATATTATAATTACTTTCCAGTTCACTATTGATTCAATTCTACTTTGTTTATGATTTAAAAACTATGAATTACAACACTTCTGATACATATTTTGATTCAAACCTAAATCTAAATCTATATGAAGAAACAAAATCCTTTTATAGGATTTCTTTTTTTAATTACCCTCCTCCCCTATAGAAATAAGAGAAGGCACTAGGGTACCGTACGAGGGAACAATTATTTTATGGAAGGCAAAATTTTTAAAAATATGGAAATACTATTTGAAATTTATACTATTAATTGACAAAATATGATAAAATAATCTATAAATGTTGGTTGGAGGAATGTATATGCTAAATAAGATATCGTCTATATCTATTAAGAGGGGCTTTTTTGATAGTGAAGTGAAATGTGACTTCTTCAAAAAGGAAAATCAAAGACTATCAATAATACATGGTAGAAATGGTTCTGGTAAAAGTACAATTGCTGAAACAATAAATAGATATAAAGAAAACAAATTAGGTCGTGAAGAGAAATTTGTTTTTAAAGACTTTGTTAATAATGATTTAGATATATCAAAAAATCTTGAAAAAATACATGTATATGATGAGGAGTACATTGATAAAAATGTAAGGTTCAATGATGCAGGTGGATTTAAGTCAGTAGTCATGTTTGGTGAACAGTTGAAAATAGATGATCAAATTAAAATACTAGAAAACGATTTGTTAAAAATAGATGATGAAATTAAGAATTATAGTTTAAATGAATTTGAAAAAAATAATGGTGTTTTAAATCCTATGACACATAAAGAAGCATGTATGACAACTCTAAAAAGTGGATGGTCTATAAGAGATAAAGATATAAAAGGTAATAGTAGAGCAACTGCTATCAATGATGTTATATTTTATGAAGTATTAAATAATACTAATAAAGAAGACTTAGATTCTTTAAAAAATGTTTTTACTGAAAAATTAAATAATTATAAAAATGTTAGTGATGGAAATGAGAAAGCTAATATAATATCACCCAAAAAAATTGATTTTGAAGATAAGTTGATTTCTATAATTAATAAAAATATTGAGAGACCGATTTCTAATGAATTAGAGGAAAAAATACTTAAAGTTATAGAAACCTTAGGTAGTAAACAAATAGCAGAAATTACAACTGTAATTTTAAAATCTAATAGTGAATTTTGCCCACTATGTATGCAAGATATAGATGTTAATTATAAACAACAATTAGAATTTGGTATTAAAAATGCTATTAATGAGGACATGGATCATTATCGTATGAATTTAGAATCTTTTTACCTTGCTGATATTAGTTTTGATTTAGAAAATTATTATAATATAGATGATGACTTGCTATCAAAATTAAAAGATAAGATTCAAGGTGTCAATGAAGTTTTACATAAATATAGAATGTTGATCAATGAGAGAATTGATAAAATGTTTGATACTTTTACAGAAAATAAGAAAGGGTATGACATTAAATTTAATGAATTATTAGATGCTATTGGTGAATTTAATAAAAAAATTAATATATATAATACCGATGTGAAATCCAAAAAGCAAATTAAAAATGATTTAGATAAGCTAAACTATAAGATATCGTTTTTAGAGATTCAATCCTCCTATTTACTATATTTAGATACTACTAAGAAGTATAAAGAAATGAAAGAAAAATTAAGTCAAGCTACAAATAAGAGAGATCAGAGTTTAAAAGACATTAAATTATTAAATGCAAGAAAGCAGAATGTAGGAATAGCACTCGATAAAATAAATAATGATTTAGAGTATATTTTTTATGATAAAAACAGATTAACTTTGGAATTAATAAATGATAAGTATCATGTTAAGTCAAATGGTAAAAATATAAACTTAAAAAATTTATCTACTGGAGAGAGAAATGCAATATCATTGTGTTATTTTTTCATAGATATATTGAATAATACTGATAATAGATCAGTATATAAAAATGAAATGCTTGTAATATTAGACGATCCTATATCTAGCTTTGATATAGAAAATAAGATTGGTATATTCTCATATTTGCGTGATATAATTGGCCAAATAACAAGCAACAATGAAAACTCTAAAATTATTATTTTTACACATGAATTAGATTCCTTTTTTAATTTAGTTAAAATTTCTAGAGATTTAAATTTAGAAAAAAAGTCATTTTTTGGACAATTAATAAAAAAATCGATAATTGAGTTTAATATGAATTTAAAAAATGATTATACTAAATTAATAAATGATATATATTCTTTTGCTAAAGGTGACAGAGATGATTTAGAACTTACAATTGGTAATACAATGAGAAAAGTACTAGAAGCATATGCTACTTTTAACTATAGCACAAATATAGAATCTTTATCAATCAAAAAGGATATATTAGATAAATTAGATAATGATGTTTTGAGAAAGTATTTTTCGAATTTAATGTACAGATTAGTGCTACATGGTGATAGTCATATGGAGGATAGAGCATATGGTTTTACTGAAAATAAATTCTATGATTTTATATCATTTGATGAGAAAAAAAGAACTGCTCAGGAGATACTTGTATATCTATATAAATTAGACTCATTACATATTAAAAGCCACATAAAAGATTACAATGAAATTTATAAATGGGATCAACACATTTTTGGTGATTCTTATGCACATGCAAGTGAATTTGTAGATTCTGAAAATAGTATAATCGAAAAATTAGAAGAGAGTAAGGTACATGTGAAAAGTAAATAAATTATAATATATCTAATACAAAAAATTCTATTTGCTAACATATAAATAAATTAATTATTGATTATAAATAACAATATTTAAACAATCAACTGTATTTCTAGAAAATCTAGAGATGATTTAGTAAGTATTAAATCTATATTTCCTTTATAACAATCATCAATCATTTGTTTAAATTGTTCTCTTGCATTAATTGAAGTACCTGAAAATCCTTTTTCGGAATATATACCTGCAAATTCTCATTTAGGAATATCAAGAATTATTTTTGTATATTCATTAATTTGTGTTGAATAACTATTTTATTAATCTAACTCATCAGTTGATACCCGTTCATATACACATACTTTTTTCTTTCTTTGAATTGTATCAGGAAGTTCATTATCAAACTTGTTGTGAGCAGGAATAAAAACTATTTCTTTAGACATTAACCTTCAAAGTAATACCTCCTAATAGTATGAGATATTATAATAAAGAATTAATATAGTAAAGAATAATTGATTTAGTATATAGAAGAAAAGTTAGTTCTTAATAGCTTTTATTTTTATTAATTCTAATACTAAGTTTTAATGTTTTAATTAAATAAACTTAATAAATATATTATAAAGGAATATATATGCATAAAGTTTATATTATCTCTTGCAATAATATGCATTATTATGATAAAATATATTATCTTTACATTAAAATTTATAAATACTTTAATTATTATATAGTTAGCAAAGATTAAAGACGTTAAATATTTATCATAAATGATAATCTTTTGTAAAAATTATATACATTTTTTTCAAACACAAAATATATTAGATAGTTGAGTTAGGATATGTATTTAGATAGAATCAAAATTTATAATGACATCGAAGCATTGAGAAATAGTAAAGTGATTTTTTATGCTACTAGCGATAGAGTTAATGCTGGTACTCAAATAAATCCCGATATTTTAGATTACTTTTTGGAACATTTAGATACTTTTAAAGGTGTTAATAAAATATCACTAATATTATATACACTTGGTGGAAACACATTAGCTGCATGGAATATAGTAAACTTGTTAAAAGAGTTTTGCAATGAATTGGAAATTATTATTCCTAATAAGTGTCGTAGTGCAGGTACATTAATGGCCCTAGGTGCAAATACAATAATTATGACAAAACAAGCTACACTTGGTCCGATAGACCCAAGTCTTACTGGCCCTCTAAATCCAATAATTCCTGGTACAAATCCACCAATCAAAAGTCCTGTAAGCGTAGAATCAGTAAAAGGTTTTTTTGCATTATTACAGGAACAATTTGGTGTTAATAATAATATATCTAAAGGAAATGCATATAATAAATTATGTGATTATGTTAACCCACTTCTTTTAGGTGATGTTTATCGTTCTCAAAAACAAATTAAAATGCTTGCAACAAAGTTATTATCATCTCATATCTCTAAAAAGAGAAGAGTAAAAAGAATAGTAAATTTTTTATGTAGTGATACAGGAAGCCATGATTATACTATAAGTCGCACAGAAGGAAGGCACTTAGGTCTTAATATAGAAAGCCCTAGTGAAAAATTATATGATAATTTAAAATTATTATATAATGATTTTACCGATGAAATGGAAATATTTACTCCTTATGATGCAGTAAAAATATTAGGTAATAATAATTCTATTAATTTCTCTTTTAAAAGAACTTTATTAGAGTCTGTTGAATATGGCCAGAATGTTTATATTTCAGAAGGTAAATTATCAAAGGTTACTAATCCACAAACATTGAAGGTGGATATAAGAAATGATATTACATTTGAAGGATGGAGGCACAATAATGGAAGTTAATCCCATATATTCTAACAAAAATAGCATCTCTGTAGAATATAATGTAGAGATGAATACTGTATTTGATCTTACAAAAAATAGTGTTACAACATATTATGTTGGTGTTTCAATAATTGATTGTAATGAACCTAAAAAACCTAATGAAGTTTTTTTAAATAAGGATTGTGAAATAAACCTATAAAAGTGCCAGAATACTATAATCCAAAAATTTAGCAAATTCAAAAATGCTATTATCGTTCTAATGAACTGATAGCATTTTTTTTTGAATGTAAAAGATTATAACATCATTGCAAAGTCATACCAAAATCAACAACTGTTTGATAGCAAGATATTGACTAAGGCACATTGATTAGATATAACTATGCTACCAGCGTTAGATGTACGTTGATAGCATTTTATTTTACTCTTGCACATTATATAAAAACAGGATTTAGTAAAAATTGTATTAAATAACTGATTTTATCTTATAAAATACAAATTTTATCTTAGATACCCACAAGCCGGAGTTGTAAAAATTTAACAATTCGTTTAGGAAATATTATTCTATCGATCTAAGTTAATCCCCCGATAATGTATGTTACCGGTGATATGAAGATAATAAATGTATAGTTTATAAGAAATTAAAAGTAAATATTAGTAAATAGAGTAAGGCAAGCCAATTAGGAAATATTGGTTTGCTTTTTTTGTTGAGTTTTGTTGTATTATTATTGGGAAATTGATATAATTTATAAAAGAATCAATTCCTGTGATGAATATACGTAGGGGGATCCTAGTTTAAAAATATTTAACCTAATTTATAAATAATGGAGTAAGATAATGAAAAACAAAAAAGATATAGTAAACATTGGTGGGGATAAAGATGATTTCTCATTATATAGATACAGATCCTGTAGTGACCACAATCTAAAAGCTTTTATGTTTGAAGAGATAGTAGCAACAACTCCCGATCAGTTTAATGATAATTACGACAGTTCCTTTAATATTGATAAAACCTTATTGCTAAATTATATGAAAGAAAGTTTTGCCGATATTATTGGAAGAATATCATATTGGTATAATCTATTTGATACTGAAGATTTTAATGATAATGATATTAAGGGTGATTATTTATATGAACAAGCAATTAATCTTTTTTATGAAAAGCTACTTTTATTTTTAAAACGTCAATATTTCATTATTTGTTTTTCAAGAAAGTTCGATAACGATGTAATGTGGTCTCATTATGCTAGTAATGGAAAAGGATATGTTCTTGAGTATAGCAGTGAACAATTAAATGCATTTCACAAACATTATGAAATTAATAAATATATATCTGTATCAAAAGACTCAATATTAACAAAACCAAAGTTACAAAAAGTAAAATATAATAATAATAAATACGATGATACAGATTTTTTTAAAGAGTTTGTAGATTATATTAATAAATATTATAATTCTAGACCTTATGAACATTATGCATCATTAGAAAATATAAGTGAATTATTTATTAGTGATTGCTTAAAAAAAGATAAATTTATACTAAATAAGATGATTAACAAAACCGTTTTTATAAAAAATAAAGAATGGAAATATGAACAGGAATGGAGATTAATAATTCCAAATATATTTAATATTAAGGCAGAACATAAAGCTTTTTCGTGTAAACCTAAAGCAATCTATATTGGGGAGTATATGGATATTTTGCATAAGTTTACTTTAATAAAATTTGCTAATTATCATAATATAAAGATATATAAGATGTATTCAGAAAATAACATCCTAAAGGCAGAACCAATGAATGAAAAGGAATTTGATTATATTTTGAACATTTAAATATAATAATAATTACTAATTCATACACTCGATAATATGTGTTAGCGGTGATATAAAGGTATTAAATTGATATTGTTAGTTATAAATTATAAGTGAATATTAGTATATAGGGTAAATCAATACAAATAGGAGGACAAAAAGGAAAATGATTTTAAAAATAGTAAAAGTTTCAGAAGACTCCAATAGTTTTAATTATGAATACTATTGTACAAAAACAAAAAAGTGTATTTCAAGAACTGATAATAAATTAGTCATTAAAAACGAAGTAGTAGAATTAGGAGAAAAATCCTTTAGTTATTTTAAAAAACCTTTTGATTTAAGAATACCTAATAATGTTATTATCATATCAAAAAACGCCTTTGAAGATTCAATGGTTAAAAAAGTCTGTTTTGATAAAGATGCTAAAGTAACAAAAATCCCTTTAAGCGCATTTTTTGGTGCTGTAAATTTAATTAAAATTAATATTCCTAGTAGAGTAAAGGTCATTGAAAGTACTGCTTTTAAAGGAACTAAGAATCTTAAAGAAGTCATATTTGATAGTAACTCAGAATTAGAAAGAATTAGCGATAGTGCATTTTCTAATGCTGCTAGTTTAGAAAGTATAGTTATACCTAAAAGTGTTGTTTCAATTGGCTCATCAGCTTTTGCTTATAACGAAAGGTTAAGAATTGTCACTTTTGAAAGTGGCTCTAATCCTAAGGCAATAGAAAGTAAAGCGTTTCTTAAAGCAAAAGAATTGGAAAGAATAGTTATTCCATCATCCGTTGAATATATTGGATATGATGCATTTTGTGGTTGTGAACATTTGACAATTTTTTGCGAATTAAAAGATAAGCCATCTGAATGGGATTATGAGTGGAACATTTCCAATAGACCAGTTTACTGGAAAGACTGTTGGCAGTACGATGAAAATGGAAACCCACAAGCCTCTTCCTGAGCAACTGAAGTTAATATAGATAATAATAGATCAATTTTATTATCACTAGAATAAAGGTTTTCTTTTTCAAAGAATATTTCAATTTTATGATTTCTTAATTCTCTTACAATATTTAAACAATCAACTGTATTTCTAGAAAATCTAGAAATGGATTTAGTAAGTATCAAATCTATCTTTCCTTTATAACAATCGTCAATCATTTGTTTAAATTGTTCTCTTGCATTAATTGAAGTACCTGAAAATCCTTTGTCGGCATATATGCCTGCAAATTCCCATTCAGGGTTCTCTTGAATTATTTTTGTGTACTCACTAATTTGTGTTGAATAACTATTTTCTTGATCTAATTCATCAGTTGATACTCGTGCATATACACATACTTTTTTCTTTCTTGTAATTGTGTCTGTAAGCTCATTATCAAACTTTTTATGAGCAGGAATGAAAACTATCTCTTTAGACATTAAAATCACCAGTGATATCTACATAAAATAAATTCAGCAATTTTCTAGTTTCTATAAGAGTATTATAAAATTCATAAATAGTTATATCTTGACTTTTATAAAGTTGGTAAAGTACATCACGTATTTGTTCAAAATATATTAATTCTATTGGTTTCACTGTAATACCTCCTAACAGTATGTGATATTACAATAATAAGTCGATATTGTAAAGGATTTGAAATAAACAATATACTCATTAATATTAAGTGTGCAAGTAAAAGTGTGGACGAAGCAATTATAATCGGAAACAAAAATATAATAAGGCAATTGCCTAATTTATATTAGCCTTAATTTTAATATCAAATATCTGTTTAATATTGGATTTATTGTTGAAGCCTATCTAATTTTATGATATAATTTTTATATTAATAATTTATACAATAAAGTCAAAATATGCATAAAGTAGTCTTAAAAGAGAAAAGAGAACGAAAAATCAGAATCAAAGAAGTAGAACATATTTAGACAAAAAAGTGGATCTATAATGAAAGGGAGAATAAAAATGAATAGAAAACTTATAACGCTAATTTCTCTAGTGTTTATTGCACTAATTCTAGTGGCTTGTGACAAGTCTGAAAAATCTGTAACAATACTAATTACTGATATGGCAGGAGCAGAAGTTGAGGTTCCTAAAAATATTACCAAAGTTGCTGCAGTTTCACCATCAACAGCTGATTTAATGATTGCTTTTGGACTTGGTGATAAAATCGATGGCGTTTATAGAACGGTAAATGATAATGAATGGTCTGCTATTTTATATCCTAATACGGTTAATTATTACAATTATGAATATGATGAGAGTGCAGAATCATATTACTCAAGGGGTGTTGATTTAATATTACTACCGGATCCTAAAACAGTTGAGAGTTTAAGAAATAGTGGACTTACTGTTTTAAATGTTAGACAATTTGCTCCAGATAGTTTTGATGACTATTTATTTTCATTTTCAGAAATATTAAGAAAAATATTTCCAGAAGTATCAGATAAAATAGATGAATGGCAAAGAAGAATGAATAAATCATTTGATGATATTTCAGCGAAGCTTACAATCACAGAAGAAAAACCAAGCCTATATTATATTTATGGTGATAAACTTAATTCAAGAGGTTCACATTTAGCATACACCGATATGCCAAACTCTTTTGTTGGTTCATTACTTAGAAAGTTAAATGTATTTTTTGTTTCTGAAAATTTTACGAGTAACAGACCATCAGTAGAAGAGGTGTTACAAACAAATCCAGACATAATCGTTATCGGCGGTGTATATCAAAAGTTTTTATATGAAGAACTAACAAATGATGAAACATGGAATAAACTAGCTGCTGTTGTTAATGAGCGCGTATATAATATTCCTGTTGGTTATTCACCGTTTGAACAGAACTCGGTTGCTTCACCAATATTTATGTATGATTTAGCAAATAAAATTTATCCAGAACTATTTGATTTTGATATTGAAGCAATGACTATTGAAACATATGAATATTGGTTTAATGTCACATTAACTCAAGAACAAGTAAATTACTTACTAAATGGATTAGGGCCAACAGGTAATCCATTAGTTGTTGTGAAGTAATTATGACAAGCAAAAGAAAAACAGTCCTTTATACATCTGGATTGTTTTTATTACTTTTAGTTTTATTCTTTATTGCTATAAGAGTAGGCAGATATACAATTTCTATAAGTACTTTTTGGAAAATAATTGCTGGTGATCAAAGTGTCCCAACCATTGATCGAAATATTGTTATAAATTTAAGAGTACCTCGAACAATTGTTGCTTTACTGACTGGTATGGCTTTATCAGTTTCTGGGTTAGTCTATCAGGAAATATTTAATAATAAATTAGTTTCACCTGATTTACTTGGTGTTTCATCTGGAGCGAGTGTTGGTGCATCCCTTGCAATTGTATTAGGATTCTCTGGGTTTGTAATAAGTGGATTTTCCTTTATTTTTGGATTGTTAACAATGATTTTAACACTTTTAATATCAAAGCTATTTAAGAGTTCATCATCTGTATATCTCTTACTTGCTGGGGTGATTGTTGGTGGTTTTATGAGCTCAGCAACAGGTCTATTCAAGTACTTGGCAACGTCTGACAGACAATTAGCTGAAATAACATTTTGGTTATTAGGTTCATTCCAATCCTCAACATATTCGAGCGTCTTAATCTTATTGCCAATAGTATTAATTGGTGTCACAGTAATATTTTTATTAAGATGGCGTATAAATATCCTAGCACTAGGCCAAAACGAAGCGACAAGTGTTGGTGTCAATTATCGATTATTAAGAATAGTTATAATAGTGTGTTCTACATTACTTACTGCTGGAACAGTAGCAATATCTGGTGTTATTGGATGGATCGGATTAGTAGTGCCTCATATAGCAAGATTATTAGTTGGAAGAAATGCAAAGAGTTCAGTACCTATTTCGCTAATTTTTGGTGGATGTTTTATGATTGTTGTTGATATTATTTCAAGAAGTTTCACTAGCACTGAAATACCACTTAGTGTTGTAACCGGATTTTTAGGAACTCCAATATTTCTAGTAATGTTATATATGAAAAGAGGTGTTGTCAATGAACGTGATTAAGTTTGATAATGTTTTTTTTAAATACAGAAATTCTGGTAATATTTTAAGTAATATTAGCTTTGAAATTAAACCTAATACTACTACCATAATATTAGGTAAGAACGGAAGTGGAAAAACAACATTATTAAAATTACTAATGAACTTTGAAAGGCCTACATGTGGTGAAATCTACTTAAACAAAAAATTAATTGAAGATTATACAATTTTAGAGAAATCAAAAGAGATAGCGTATGTTGGACAAGATATTTTCAATCAATTTGATTTTATAGTAGAGGATTATTTGTTATTTGGTGTTACTAACACATTAACAATGTTTCAGTCTCCAAAAAAAGAACACTACAATAAGGTCCATTCATATATAAAAAAGTTTGATATTATACATTTAGCCAATAAAAAGATGGATGAAATTAGTGGTGGGGAAAAACAAATAGTAATGATATGCAAAGCTTTTGTACAAGGCTCAAATATAATTGTTTTAGATGAACCATTGAGTGCTCTTGATTTTACCAATCAGAATAAAGTATTAAAACTTCTAAAAGAAATCCAATCAGAAAATAAAACAATTATATTTACAACTCATAATCCGAACCATGCCTTATATTTGGATTCTAATGTTTTATTAATTGATAACGAAAAAATAGTTCTTAATGGTAAGGCTAGAGTAGATTTAACAATAGATAAATTAAACCAAGTATACGGAGATACTATTGGATTCAGTAAAGACCACACTTATGAAGAATTTAGTATTAAAAATAATGAAATATAAATTGATAATTAGCGATTATGGAGAGACATTAGTTAATACTGGTGAAGATGCGAAACAAGCTAACTTGGATGCAATTAGAACATTTCAAAATCAAGGGGGCATTTTTTCTATTGCAACCGGTAGAGAATGGCCATCAATAAAAAGAAAAATTAACAAATGGAATTTAAAAGAATTTCAAAGTATACCAATCATTTGTTGTTATGGCTCATTAATAATTTTAAGTGATAGCAATCAGATTATCTGCGATAATCCAATTGAGTTAAGTTTTGTCAAAGAATTAGTAGGAATGTTATCAACTAATGATATCCCTCATGCTTTAGTTACACGAAATGAAACACTAGTTAAATTGCATACTGATATAAGCAAATATTCATGGAAACAGTATGGCAATCAAAAAAAGTTTAATACTGGTAATGAAATATTTGAATATCTAAATATTCATAAAGATAAAGTATAAAAATAGATGTTTATTCATTAGAAAACTATGAACTTATAAAAAAAATTATTGATGAGGTATTTCCTAACAAAATAATATCATACATAAATAAATCAGGTTTTATAGAATTCGTTAGTTACAAAGCTGGTAAAGAACAAGCTTACAATTTTCTTAAAGGATATTACAAGTTAAAAGATAATGAAATAGTAGTTGTGGGTGATGCACCTAATGATCTAGGTCTCTTCAAACATGCATTAAACAGAGTTGCAGTCAGTAACGCAATTGAAGAAATATTACTTGCTAGTACTTATATAATTGAAAATACTGATTATTTGGGTATTAGTAGATTGATAAAAAATGTATTGGAAGGTGAAATTTAATGAGAACATATGACTTTCATGGTTCAATAGAAATTGTTGAAATTGGCAAAGAAATTAGACGGATTTGCAAGTTAGAATCATCATCTTTTAAACTTTTAACAGGTTATGGTTCTGTTAGTGGAGTATCAAAATCAAAAAACGCAGCAATGAAATCTTTGGCAAAAATAAAAAAAGAAGGACTCGTAAAAGACTATTTTAGTGGGGATGCACTAAGTAAATTACAAACTAACGAAAATTCATATGAATATCATATCAAGAATACTTATGGACAAAGGTTAAAAAATGATAAGGATTTTGGTAATGATGGAATTATCTTTGTCTTCATTAAATGAAAAATGGATAATTTTACAGGGATGTGTTAATAAGAATACAACTAGAAGAAAATAAATATAGAAAAATAATGAGAAATTATTTACATGAGGAGAAATATTATGCCATTTTTACCACTTACAAAAAAAGAAATGTATGATTACGGATGGGAACAACCAGATTTTATCTTTATAACAGGTGATGCATACATTGATCATCCAAGTTTTGGCTGTGCTATAATAACTAGAGTATTAGAGAATTTTGGATATAAATGTTGTATTATTTCTCAACCAGATATCAATAAAGATAGTGATTTTACAGAATTCGGTCAACCAAGATTAGCTTTTTTAATTAGCAGTGGTAATATTGATTCAATGGTTAACCATTATAGTGTTTCTAAGAAAAGAAGAGATAAGGATTTTTATACTCCTAATGGACAAATGGGAAAAAGGCCAGATCGAGCTGATATTGTATATAGCAATAAAGTTAGAACTTTATATCCTTCATCTACAATTATTATTGGCGGAATTGAAGGATCATTAAGAAGATTAGCTCATTATGATTGTTGGGATGATAAAGTAAGAAAATCTCTATTAATCGATGCTAATGCGGATATGATAATGTATGGAATGGGTGAAAAAGTAATTGTTCAAGTTGCCGACGCTTTAGATAGCGGTATGGCAATTAATGATATTACTTATTTAAGAAATTCTGTATGGAAAACAAAACAAATTGATAATTTGCCATACAAATATGAAATGCTACCTAGTTTTAAAGAAATCCGTACTGATAGAATGAAATTTGTTGAGAGTTTTAAAAAACAATATCAAAATACTGATGCCTTTATGGGTAAAGCTCTTGTTGAAGGATATGACGATTATTATGTAGTTCAAAACCCACCAGAATTTCCATTGTCCGAGCAAGAAATGGATGCAGTTTATGCGCTTCCATATATGCGAGAAACCCATCCTTTAATTGAAAATATGGGACATGTTCCTGCAATAGATGAAGTTAAGTTTTCTATAATATCCAATCGTGGATGTTTTGGAGGATGTCATTTTTGTGCCCTCACTTTCCATCAGGGACGTATCATTCAATCTCGTTCCAAAGAATCAATTATTCAAGAAGCTACTGAAATAACCAAAATTGCAGATTTTAAAGGATACATTCACGATGTTGGAGGTCCCACTGCAAACTTTTATCAACCTGCTTGTTCAAAGCAAGAAGAACACGGAGCATGTGTTAATAAAGAATGTATAGGCTTTGATCCTTGTAAAAATCTTGAGGTCAGTCATGATGAATATTTAGATATTTTAAGAACCGTTCGGAAATTACCTGGTATAAAAAAAGTGTTTGTTAGAAGCGGTCTAAGATATGATTACATTATGTATGATAAGAATAAAGAATTTTTTGAAGAATTGGTTCAACATCATATTTCGGGGCAGTTAAAAGTAGCCCCTGAACATATTGATGATCGAGTGCTTGTAAGAATGGGAAAACCATCGCGAAAACTATATGATCAATTTGTTAATGAGTATAAACAATTAAATGATAAGTTTAACAAAAATCAATTTTTAGTGCCTTATCTTATGTCAAGCCACCCGGGATCAACATTAGACTCAGCGATAAACCTAGCTCTGTATTTAAAAAGAACTGGATTTCGACCAGAACAAGTTCAAGACTTTTATCCAACTCCAGGAACAGCTTCAACTTGTATGTATTATACTGGTATTGACCCATTTACAATGGATGCAGTATATGTACCTAAGGGTAGACATGAAAAAACATTGCAACGTGCACTGCTACAATTCTTTCTACCTCAAAACCAGCATCTCGTTGCAGAAGCTTTATTCAAAGCAAATCGAAAAGATTTGATTGGATATGGATTCAATTGTTTGATAAAACCTATGGAAGTAAATAATAAACCATATACTCGAATGCATAATAGAAAACATTAATATTTACAACTACCAACTTATTTAGCAAAGATAGTTGGCTCTTAATAATAATAGACAGGTAGTATATGAAAATAGAATATTGAAAAATAAAAAACAGATAAGTAACAATACGTAGAGGTTATTTATCTGTTTTTTAATTAATTACAGTTATTTTTAGTATGTAATTCGCTATCATCTGTTAAAAATTGATAGTATAGTGTTATCATCTAGACAGTATTTTATAGTATTTAAAAGATGGGTAAAAGTAACAAAAAAGCAGTTATTTATACCTTTTTTTACTGTTTTTTATGCTTTTTTAGATGTCAACGTTTATGTAATATGTTTTGTCGTTATTTTAAATGAGACATATAATCTCTCTTTTTTTTATATTACCATATAAATTTAAATTATCAAGTAATAATTCTAACATAAAAATGCAGATTTTAACAAAATATATCTTAATTTTATAAAAATACCTATTTTTTCCAAATGCTTTATGATAAAATTATTATATGTATAATAAATAGGAGCAGATATTATGTTTGATTTTACACAATTTAACGATAAATCATGGGAACAATTCATAGACAATTGTTATAGATTAAGATATCAATCCAATAATTATCAAAAAGTACCAGCTAGATACATGGGAGATTGTGGTATTGAGGGTTATACAAATAATGGTATTGCATATCAATGCTATTATCCAGATGATTGCCATGATGATGAATACTATGAAAAGCTACGCGATAAGATGACTACTGACTTAAAAAAGCTTATCAATAATGGTGATAAACTTAAAAAAATAGGAATTATAAAAATTACGCAATGGCATTTTGTTATTCCAGAATATAGAGATAAAAGAATTTTAGAACATAAAACAAAAAAATTAGATGAGATAAAATTACTAATATCTTCTAATGTGGATATGTATAATTATATGGATGAAAATTTAGAAATAGTAATAAAAGAATATCTGGATTTTAAAGATGTTCAATTCATAGCGGAATTATTATCAGATAAAAAATATTGTGAAAAAGATTTTATCAGTAATATTAAAGAAATAGATTATTATGATTTAGATGATACTAAAGTAAATAACGTAAAAAGAAAGTGTTTAGATTTAAATAATAATTTCTCCAAAAAAGAATTTATAAATGCTTATAGAAAAGTTGTAAATCTTTATATGAATTATTATTCAAAAGGGATTTGTATAATAAATAGTACTAAAGACAAATACCCATTTTTATATGAAAAAATAAGTGAGAGTAATGAACATTATAGAGAAAAAGCTATTTTAAAAGCATCATTGAATGTTGGGAATAACTTAAATAAAGAGTTATTAGACGAAATAATAACAGATTTTAAAAATGAATTAAAAGATAAATTTAACACAATTTTTAACAATGAATTAATAGATAATTTAGCAACATATTTGGTCTCATCATGGATCGCTGATTGTTCATTATCTTTTAGTTAGGTGAATTATGGAAAAATTTTTAATTAGTGATAATTACTTAATTGTAGATAGAAAATCTTCATTACCTATTATTTTCAGGTTAGAATATAGAATTGTAGAGTTATTGTTGATCGTTAAATTATGTTCTAAACGTAAAAGTATTAGTTTAGACCGATTGTATAAGATAAATAATAGCATTATTTATAGATATTCTGCAAATGGTGATGTTTTTATAATGGATTTATTAAAATATTCTTTTGCTGATAAATTAATAATATTATTAAAAAATGGAAGTGTTAAATTAACACCAAAGGGTATGAATGTTGCTAATGAGATAATTAAAAATAACTTATTTAATCAGCTTATAGAACAAATTAATAAAGTGAGGATTTAACAAAATGTTAAAAATTAATAGATTAAAAATAAATATATATACTAAAGATGATTTAATATTTTGTTTCGATGAGACATTTAACAAGAAAATAAATATAATTGGTAGTATAGAAAACACTAAAGGAAAGAGCTCAAGTTTGCAAGGATTATATTATTGTTTAGGTATTGAAGAATTATTGGGCGGAAAGAAAGAAAAACCACTATCTCCTTTATTTAAAGATGAAATAAAAGATGAGAATAATGAAAAGCATCCTGTTGATTACGCTTCATTCTATTTAGAAATTATGAATAACAATAAAGAAATATTGACTATCAATAGAAGTTCTAATAATAAATTTAAAGATTCAAATTTAATTAGTGTGTCATATTCAAATCTTGATGACTTTGAAAAAAATAAAGCGAAGAAAATAGACTTGTTTCTTCACAGAAAAGGTTCTGCTAGCACTAAAAACGGGTTTCATTATTTCTTAGAAGAATTTCTTTCAATTAATTTACCTAATGTACCAAATTATAATGCTGAAGAAACTAAATTATATTTGCAATTATATTTTTCTGCTTTTTTCATAGAACAAAAATTAGGATGGGGAGGTTACTTTCAAAATATACCTTATTACGGTATTGTAGATCCGAAGAGAAGAATAATTGAATATATTTTAAATTTAACAAATGCTGATAATACACGTAAAAAAGAAGATTTAAAAATAGTTCTGAAAGATTTAAAAAAAGAAATTAATTTTGTTCTTTTAAAAATAAATGAGTTATTAATAGATTATGAATATGAGATAGTAGGGTTAAACGAACTAATAGAGAAGCCATATTCTAAAGAATGGAAAAACAACGTTTATATTAATATAATTTATAATAATTCAAAAATGAATTTAGAGGAATATTATAATTATTTAAAAAATACTCTAAAAAATTATGAAGTTAAGAGAATATATATTAAAGATCATTTACCCAAAATTCAACAAGATATTATTAATAATCAAAATATGGAAATTGAGAACAGAAAAAAAATAATAGAATTAAATGAAAAAATTTCTTTAACTGAATCTGAAATAAATGCAATGACACAAACAATTGATTCATTATTGAATGAAGTTAATGATTTAAAGGATATATTAGCTTTAAAAAAACTTGGATCAACAATTGATATTAATTCATTAAGCAATACATGCCCCACATGTAAACAAAATATATCAAGTAGTTTAATACTTAGTTCCGATAAAAATGAATGGATGAGTATAGAAGAAAATTTAACACATTTAAATTCACAAATTAAAATTTTAAACTATTCAAATGAAATAAGAAAAAGAGAATTGCAAGAATATAATAAATCTTTATTAATATTTAAAAATAATCTTATATCAACTCAAAAATTATTAAAATCCCAAATCGATGATATTTATCGTCCTAGTGATGAAGTCTCTTTTTCGTTTATAAGAGAAAAATTTGAATTAGAAAAGAATATTGACACTGTTCAAAATATAATAACTTCTAAAATTCCTAATTATTATGATAATTTAGATATATTATATAAGAAATATAGTGATATAAATGAAGAGATTATTTCTTTGCAAAAGTGTATAGATACAGAAAATGATAATATAAAAATTAGCTCATTTACAAAAACATATAGAGAAATACTTAAAGAACTAAATTTCAGTAGTGTTAGTTTAGAATCTATAAGTATTGATAATAATTCCTTATTTCCAAGTAGTTCTAATTATGATTTAAGATTTGATTGTTCGGCTAGTGATAACATTAGATCAATATGGGCATATTATTATTCATTAATGGCTGTTTCTAAAAAATACTGTAAAGAAGCACACCATTTATTTATTAATGTTTTTGATGAACCTATTCAACAAGGAATTGATAGAAAAGATTTTTATATTCTCTTAAAGAATTATTTAAAAAATATTAATGATATGCAATTAATATTGGGAATGACATTTTCAACTAAAGAATTAGAGAGTGAAAATAATACCTTTAAAGAACTAGATATTAAAGTTATTATTAATGAAAATCTACTTTTCAAAAAAGTAGAATAGTATGTTAAAGGAGAAAGCGTATTGTGGACTATAATAAAATTAAACTGATATTAGCACAAAATTCAGTATTTGATTCATTTCAATTTATTGAAAGTATGTACTATTTTTTAGAACTAGCATCTTTTTCAAAAAAAATTATTGAAGATTTATCTAAGTATATTTTAGATAAAAAAGACGAAGAAGAGAAAAAAGTTTATGATAATTTACAAAAACATAAAAGTGCAGAAATATCTGCTTATGACACAAATGTATTATTAATAAACAACAAGATAGATTCATATTTTTTAATAGAAAAAAACATGATAGATTTCTTTCAGTATTTAAGATCTGCATATGAAGCTGTATATCAATTTATAAACAGTTCCTTATTTTCAGATGATGCTTTTAATGTTGGAGATGTTAGTTATCATTCAATTAAGTCTAAGATTAAGAATTTTCCCATCTTTAATTCTTTAGAATTACTTTTAAACAATATTACTAGTGACTCTATATATCAATATATAACTGATTTTAATAATCATGTAAAACATATTAAAAATATAAGTTTATCAGTAAAAATAAGCTTTTTAATAGGATCTAATAAAAATATAGACATAAGTGAATTTCAGAAAAAAGAAAATAAATACGATAAGAAAGACTTGTTAGATTTTAGTAATGATTGTTTAAAAAAGGTCATTAAAGACACTGATGATTTAATTGATGAGATAATTAAATTAGTTCCTAATACTCTAAACACTACTAATAGAGTTCATGATATTAAAATGAAAATAATATATGATAAAGATCAGAATGTCAATAGTTTTGGTTACTATATAGATGTTTTGGATAATATAAGCGAACTACCTTCATCAATAAGTATACTTCCTTTAATAATACATAATAATGAAGTTGATTTTATAAACTTAGAAGTTGATACAGTATTTATTCGAGATAAAAATGATAAAATTATAGGAAAAGCAGTTGCTGAAATCCCTTACTTTCGAAATTTATTTCTAAAGTATAGAAAATTTAATGTATCTAGTGCTTCAACTATTGATTACTTTGACTATTATAATAAATTAAAAAAGAACGGGTATAATATAAAATCTAATTATGCAGCTATTAAAACAACAAGTGTATTTTTAAAATAATCTTACTTCCGATAATACGTGTGACTTCCCTCAATTTAATACTTGTTAAAACATAGAAAAATAACATAGCAAAGTCATTCCAAAATCAACAACTGTTTGATAGCAATGTAATAACTAAGACACATTGATTAGATATAACTATGCTACCAGCGTTAGATGTACGTTGATAGCATTTTATTTTAATCTTGCACATTATATAAAAATAATATTTGGTAGAATATGTATAAAACTACTTATTGTGTGGTTTAAAATTCAAATTTTGTCTTAGATAACCACAAGCTGGAGATGTAAAAATTTAACAATATATTTACTTAATACTTTTTCAGATAAACTCTCAACTGATGTAGTGCGAATTATAATTTAACTTAGACTCATCGATTAGAGATAACTATGCTACCAGCGAAGAAGTTCGGTGGTGGCATTTTAATTTACTTGAATTTTATAAAGAGTAATAAAATAGAAATTTTTAAATACTTAAGCAAAACTAAAGTATTAATATACATAATAAATTAAAAATCGTGAATATTAATAGTATTAAATAATTATAATTGTAAACTGGAGGATATAATGGAAAATCAAAAATTACAAATTGGAATTATATTAGGTAGTACACGCCAAAATCGTGTTAGCCCACAAGTTGGTGAATGGGTTAAAGATCTTGCTGATAAACATGGTGATGCTAATTACGAAATTGTCGATATAGCTGAATATAAATTACCATTATTAGGTGAAACAAGCGAGACTGAACAAATTAATAACTGGTCAAAGAAACTATCAAGTCTTGATGGCTTTGTATTTATTGTTGCTGAATATAATCATAGTATTACAGGAGCATTAAAAAATGCCTTAGACTTAGCAAGAGAAGAATGGAATAATAAGGCTGCTGGTATTGTAAGATATGGTTCAACAGGTGGAGCTCGTGCTGCTGAACATTTAAGAGGAATCTGTGGTGAATTATTAATTGCAGATGTTAGAGTTCATCCAACTTTAAGTTTATTTACTGATTTTGAAAATTTTTCTGTATTTAAACCTGCAAAATTACATGTAGATAATATTAATCAAATGTTGGATCAAGTTGTTAGTTGGAGTTCTGCATTAAAAGTTTTAAGAAAATAAAAAAATCTCCTAAGTGGAGATTTTTTTCATCATTTAAGAAACTATTGATTTAAGATCTGCAAGGAATATATTTACAGTTTCTTTTTTTGTAGCCCATGATGTTACAAGGCGGATTATAGTTTTATCTTTTTTTCTTTCCCATATTTCAAACTCATATTTTTTTGCCAACTCTTGTTCAACTTTTTTATCTAAAATGAGGAATTGTTGATTAGTAGGAGAATCAAAAGCGAGTTTAACTCCAAGGTATTTTAGACCTTTTTTTAATAGACTCGCGGTTTCATTTGCATTCTTTGCTAAATCAAAGAAAAGTTTGTTTGAGAATAGTGCTTCAAATTGAACTCCTATCACAAATCCTTTTGCTAACATACCACCGTTTAATTTAATTGAATGGCGAAACGACTCCTTTAAGTTTTGATTTACTATTACAAATGCTTCACCAAGCATTGCTCCATTTTTGGTACCACCTATATAAAACATATCTGTTAAGTTAGTTATATCTTCAAGTGTTAAGTCATTTTCTTCACAAGTTAAGGCAACACCTAGTCTAGCCCCATCAAGATATAAATAAAGATTTAGCTCCTTGCAAATTGTATAAAGTTCTTCAAGTTCCTTCTTACTATAGATAGTTCCAATTTCAGTAGAATTTGAAATATATACTAATTTTGGCATAACCATATGCTCATCAGTATGTGTTCGAACAACATCGATGATTTCATCTTTAGTAATTTTTCCGTCAATTCCTTTAACGGTCAATATTTTGTGACCTGTTGCTTCTATAGCTCCAGTTTCATGGACATTAATATGTCCGCTAGCAACACTAATCACTGCTTGATGTGGCCTTAGAATATGAGAGATTGCAATTTTGTTACAACTTGTTCCACCTACTAGAAAATGAATATCACATGTATCATTTTTTAACTCTGCTTGAATCAACTTTTTCGCTTTTTCAGAGTGCTTATCTAAACCATAGCCATTATTTTGTTCAAGGCTTACTTTATTAAGTAAGTCTAAAATATCTTTATGAGCAACTTCACTATAATCATTTTTAAAACTAATCATTTTTTTGTACCTCTATTTGTATATTGATATTATATCAAAAATGTTTAAACAATTAAAGTAGCGTTTAAAAATTAAAAAATAACCATATTAAATTGTTTATATAATTGTATGACTATATTTTATTATTTAAATTTATAAATAAGATTTTATTGTTATATTTTTTAGAATATGCTACAATTTGATTGAGATTAATTCGGATAGTAAAATTAGTTATTGTTTTTAATTATAAAATGGAGGGTTTATTTCTAAAAGAAATATTTTATTATCTTTTATTGCTATGTTAGTTTTTATTATATCTTTAGTAGGATGTAAGGATAAAGAACAAGAAACTTTCAAAGTTTATTTTTATTTAGAAGAAAAACTTTTAAAAGAAGAGACGGTTGAAAAGGGAAGTAGTGCAACTGCTCCCACTGTAGAACTTGAAGAAGGATGCTTCTTTGTTGGTTGCATTAGGCATTTTGATGATGTTCAAGAAAATATTGAAACAAAGGCAATTATTCTTAAAGTCTATAACATTATTACATTTGATTCTTTTGGTGTAGATTTTAATGATAGTATTCAGTATGATGTAAACACCAGTGTAAGCTATTATCCAAACCCTAAAAAACTGGGTATAAATTTGTAGGCTGGTATAAAGGTTTAGATAATAAAGAGCAATTTATTTTTAGTGATGAGACAAAAATTGAAAATAATATTACTCTGTATGCAAAGTGGAAGGCAATTTCTAATTATGTTTACTACCATACTAATAGTGAAATAGTTGTTCCGAAAAAGTCGCTTTTATATAATCAAGAACTATATTTACCAGAACTTGAACTTGAAAATTATCATTTTGAAGGTTGGTATTTATATGAAGATTTTGAAGAATCTATAACTGAAGGTGTAATGTTAGAAGAAGATTTTCATGCAATTTTATTAACGATATTAATTGTTCTTGGAATTGCTTTAAGATTATATGAATATTAAATTTGATTTTTAATACATAGCATATTTGCTATGTTTTTATTTTGATTTTCTTTGCTTATTTCAACAAATTATGATATTATATTTAATTATAAAGATACAAAAATTGAGGAGACAGATGTTTAAAACAAAAAAATTAATTGTTTTTGTTTTCTTTTTATTAGGCATTTTTATTTTTACAGGATGTATTGAAAGTGATAGTAAAATAGAACAAGTTTATACTGAACTTTTTGATAATGTAGATCTCGCTGCAGTAGACAGCGATTTATCATTTCCAAAGAGTCTAGAGGGAGTAGAAATAACATATAACTCTAATAACCAAGATGTAATATCTAATGAAGGTAGAGTGAGTAGAAGTTCTAGAGATGAAGTAGTAACTATCAAGATTACTTTAAAACAAGATAGTGAAGTTGTTAAGAAAAAAGTAAATATTATTGTTCTAAAAGACCATAATTTATTAATTGAAGAAGTCTATAATAAATTATTTTTAGGAGAAGATTCTATAACTACTACTAAGGACTTAGATTTTAAAACCTTAGTTGATGGTGTAAGTATAACTTATGAATCTTTGGATACTGATGTAATTACTAATGAAGGTAATATTAAGAGAAGTGCAGTTGATTTAAAGACTGATGTTAATGTGACTTTAAGTTCTGGCGATATTGAAGTGGTTAAAAAAGTTGAAGTTGTTGTTTTAAAAGACAATAGTATTACTTTAGAACAAGTATATAATTATTTATTTAAAGACATTGATCTTACAAAAGTAGTAGCTGATTTAGATTTTAAAACAATAGTTGATGGCATAAGTATTAGTTATAATTCTAAAGATCTTAGTATTATTTCAAATACTGGTAAAGTTACACGATCGCTTGAAGATAAAGAAGTAAGTGTTGAAGTTGTTCTAACATATGATGATGAAATATTAGAGAAAACTATTACTATAAAAGTTTTAAAAGATCCTCTTTTAGTTATTAATAATGTTTATACTAGTCTTTTTACCGGAATAGATTTGGGTAACTTAAAATCAGATTTATTATTAATTAATAATAAGGATGGAGTTAGTATTAGTTATGAATCTACTAATTTGAATGTAATATCGAATACTGGTGTTGTTTTTAGAGGTAGTGAAGATAAAGAAGTAAAGATAATTATAGTTTTAAGTTTTGAAAATATTGAAGTAACAAAAGAGATATTTGTAACAGTATTAAAATTAGAAAGTCAAAATTATCCAATAAGTAATGCCCTTGCTGCAAGTGATAATCAAGTTGTAACCGTTGAAGGGATTATAATAGGTGAAGTTGGTGAGAATTATTATCTCCATGATGGAAGTCATGGTATCTATTTATATCGCTTAGGAAATGGATATTATTTAGGAGATAAAATTAGGGTAACTGGAACTAAGACTACATTTAATGGTTTACATGAGTTAACAAGCATAAATGATATTGTTGAATTAGACACAAATGTAGCTTTACCTAATGCATTAGATATTATCTATTTAGATGAAATTGATAAACAATCAACCCTTTATAATATTGATGATTTAGAGATTGTAGATTATGATACTATAAAAAGTGGCAAAGATATTTTTATTACTGTAAAAGATAGTAGCAATAATACGATGGAAATAATTATTAGTAAACATACTAGTACATATTACATTAATGAAATAGCTAATAAACTTTTTGGAATGACAATTGGTGATAAATTAAATTTAAGTAATGTTGTAAGTTCTTATTTTAATAAATTTCAATTACAAGTATTTTCACCTGACCAAGTAGAGTTAATATATTATGATGGTGGTACAGTAACAGATCCAATTGATCCATATTTTCCAAAGTCAGAAGATATGAGATTTTTAAAAGATGAACTAGATGAGTTTCTAACATCGGGAATAAGTCCAGCTGGATATGCTAATGTTTTAATTATCCCTATTAGTTTTATAGATTATAATTTTGATAGTGAAGATCTAGATAGGTTAGAGCTTGCATTCTTTGGAACTAGTGAAGATACTGGTTGGGAAAGTGTTCAGTCGTATTATCATAAGTCATCATATGGAAAGTTTAATTTCACTGGAGAAATATTAAGTCCTTACCAAACAAATAAATTATCCACTTATTATGCAAAACGTTATAATGATGGGATTGATGCAGACTATGACATAATTAAGGCTGCACTTGAATATTATGATGATTTAATAGACTATAGTTTATATGATAATAATGATGATGGCTATATTGATGGGTTATATTTTATATATGCTGCACCTACTTGGTATGGTGAAGAAACGGGCTCAGATAATGATAGTGATTTATGGTGGGCTTATGTTTACCAATACTATACAGAAGATTATGAATTATATGATGGTGTTGAAGCTAATTATTATATGTGGTCAGGTATTGAGTTTATGGATGAAGCCTTCACATATGGTGAATATACTGATGAGTATATAGAAATTAATGCATCAACTTATATTCATGAGACTGGACATATGTTAGGTTTATATGATTATTATGATTATGAAGAGGACTTTGGACCAGGTGGTGGATTAGGTGGAGCAGATATGATGGATTATACTGTAGGAGATCATAATTCATTTTCAAAAATTATGTTAGATTGGGTTACTCCATTAGTTGTAAGTGGTAAATCAACTACTGTTACAATAAATAGTTTTACTGAATCAAAAGATGTTATCTTAGTGTCATCAGCTTGGAATAATTCCTATTTTGATGAATACTTCCTTATTGAGTTTTATACTCCAACTGGTTTAAATGAAGCCCATGCAGGACATAATGGATTATATTCTATTAGTGGAGTAAGGATAATACATGTAAATGCTAGTTTAAATCCTGATCAAACTGATGGAAATTTATTTTTATATGATAACTCTTATACAAGTAAAAAAATCCTAAAGATTATAGAAGCAGATAATAATAATAGCATTGAACAATATTTTGAAGCAGAAGATTCTGATTTATTCCAAGCAGGTAATGAATTTGGGCTAGCATCAAATTATAGACTTGCAAACGGATCATTAGTAAACTTTAATATTAAGATATTAAATATAACAAATGATGGAGCACAAATAGAAATAGTGTTTAATTAGAGAAGAAAAGGAAATAGAAGAAATGGTATTTTTAGAGCAATTAAACTTTTTTGAAAGTGTAATTGAATTTTTAAGTTATGAAATGAATCAAGTTCCAACAATATATGGTTGGTTTCATATTATGTTTTTAATTATTATAGCTGTAATAACCATTATTTGTATTAAAAGATTTAAAGGAGCAACAAATATTGAAATAAATAAATTTTTGAGAACAACTGCTGTGATAATGTTGATATTTGAAGTTTATAAGCAATTTGTTTTCACAATTGAGGGTTCAATTTGGGATTACCAATGGTATGCATTCCCGTTTCAATTTTGTTCTGTTCCCATGTATTTGATGTTTCTTGCTTCATTTTTAAAAGATGGAAATATGAGGAAGAATATTATATCTTTCCTTGGTACATATAATGTATTTGCAGGGCTAGCTGTTATGATATATCCTAGTGATGTATTTATAAATACACTTGGAATTTCAATTCAAACAATGGTTCATCATGGCTTAATGGTGGTGGTTGGAATTACGCTTTTAGCAACTAACCAAATTCCATTTCAAAGAAAAGAAATATTTAGAGCTGCATTGGTTTTTGGTGTATTAGGATTGATTGCATTTGTAATGAATATAGCATTAGTTAATGTTGATGGAACATTTAATATGTTCTTTATAAGTCCATATTATGATACGCATCTACCAGTTTTAAGCATTATTAATGAAAGTCTTGGATATATTCCTTATTTGATAACTTACTTCTTTGGTTTTACAATAGTTGCATATTTAGTTTTATTAGTTGCGATATTTATAAACAAAAAAATACTAACTAGTAGCTTGAAAGAAAAAGTTTTCTTAAAATAATAGTAAAAAACAACCACTTTTTGGTTGTTTTTCTTTATCTGATTTTAAAATTATTTAAAAATTTTTTATAATCATTATAGAGTTTAACACTCTTTTCCTTATTTCCTAGGATAATATTTGAATTATCTTTATTCATTAAGCCAATATATTGGTAAACCAATATTGTTTCTACATATGGTGATACTTGTTCTAGTTGTTTAGATACTCTTTCAAAAGAAGCGGGAAGGAGAGGACTATTATAGACTTCACCTTCAAACTCAAATAATTCAACATCTGCCCATAAAGCTGGACCATTAGCTTTATCATGGGCAATTTTTAATTTTCTATAAAATTCACCTGTTTCTTCTGTAGTGGATTTTTCTACACCAACTTCATCTTGATAAGCGATAAAATCTACTTTTAAGTTTTTTAGTTGGTTAATAAAATACTCATCTGTGCTTAAGAGTCTTGTACCATATGGTGCTATTAATACTTTTTTGGTTTTATCTAAAATTTTAAAATAGTCACTATATTTATTTACATAATTAATAAATGCTTCTTGAAAATAAGGATTAATAGCAGTTTCATCAGGCAAATACCAACCATAAAAACTTTTATAAGAATTAAACTTTTCATATAATTCTTTTATAGCAGTGAATGCTCTTTTGGTTACAGCTTCATCAATCATATTACTGTAAGGATTTTGCCACTTTCCATAATAACCTGCACTTAGAAAAACTTTTAATTCTAGCTTTTCTGCTCCATCTAGTAATGTTTCAATTAAATTTGTAGTTTTATGTTTGCTTTTTGAATATACAGTAGAATTAAAATATGCTTCATTATTTAAGGATGAAGCAAGTAGAACTATATATTCCATTCCTAATTCCTTTATTTCTTTGATCTTATTACGCCAATTTGCTTCACTAAATTGATAAAGCGAATCATTCCAATAAGTACCTTCAATAGTACTATGGTGTTCAAATTCAAACCAAGTACCTTTAATAATTTTTGCTTCCACAATTTCCTCCATAAAATATAACTTTGATGCTATTATACAACATTAATTCTCAAAAGTCATAATTATTTTACATCAATTTTAATTTACTACTTGTATTATTATAAAAAAAATTATATAATGTCTATACAAGATAAATATATTTTAATATGAGGGATGGAAATGAAAAAAACAAAACTTATTATTTTTTTATTATTAACTTTTTTAATAGTATTTACTGGGTGTGGATCAAGCGAACCTAAATTCACTGTTACTTTTTATGATGGTAGTGGTAAGGTGATAAAAACAGAAGAAGTAACTGTTGGCAAAGATGCAACAGCACCTGCTGACCCTATAATTGAAAACACAGCAGAATTTTCATATGAATTTACAGGTTGGAATAAGGATTATTCAAATGTTCAAGCTGATTTAAAAGTGTATCCTACTTATAATCAAACAATTAATAAATATACTTATAAATTCTATGATTATGATGACACTCTTTTAAAAGAAGTAAATACATACTATGGTAGCCTTATTATTCCTCCAGTATTAGGTACAAGAGAAGCACCTTTGGGGTCAAGATATGACTTTTTATCATGGGGTAAGGATATTGAAAAGTTAGTAGGTGATATAAGTTTTAAAGCTGAATATAAGCTTGTGAAATACAATACTCTAACAATCTATAAAGCAAATTTGGAAGAAGTAAGTGAGCAAGTAATGGTTGATGAAGGAAAACTTCCATCGATGCCAAGAACACCAAAAATAGAAAGAGCAGATGGTATGTACTATAAGTTTTTAGGTTGGTATACAGGGAAAAGTGATGGTGAATTATTTGATTTCTCTAAACCAATAACAAAAGATTCAACAATCTATCCAAGATTTAGTGAAGAACCATTTAAATTAAATGGTAAAGTAATATCCTTACTAGGAGATAGTATAACTACATATTATAAACCCGGAAGCCCACTAACGAGTTCCTTCCAGGGACAATACGAATACTATTATCCGAATCCAAATACTGATGTTTTGAACTTTAATCAAACTTGGTGGTACACAATGTTAAGTAAAACCGAAACAAACCTAGGTTTAAATAATTCTCGAGGTGGAGCAAAGGTTTATAATGGTGGAAATGAAGCTGATATTACAGCAGGAATGAATTATTCTAGAATAAATGATTTAGGTAAAAATGGTAATCCTGATATCATTGTTATTTATATGGGTACAAATGATTATGTAACCACTGTTACTGAGAGTGAATTTAGAAATGCGTATAATGTTATGCTTAATCGTATTTATGAAGTATATCCAAATGTTGATGTCTTCATTTCTACAATCCATTCACCAGGAAGTAATTATGCAGTTAATTTTAGAACTAGATGGATGGCGTTTAATAATATAATTCGAGATATTGCAAATGCAAGAAATATACCATTAATTGAATTTGATAAAGCAATTACAGATGAAAATCATAGTACGAGTACATCAGATGCACTACATCCAAACGCAAGTGGAATGTTACTTTTAGGTAATAGGGCTGCAAAAGACATTAAAAAATATTATGGTTTAAATGATTAAGTTTATGATTAATATGTGAGAGGATAAAACAATGGATAAATATCTAAAGCCAGTATCTTTATATATGCAAAGTGATTATTATGAAAAATGGGATTTATGGCTAGAAGAAGTGAAGTCATTTCCTAAAAAGATTGATATAATCTCTAAAGAAAAAACAACTTATGGTAAAAAAATAGAGTTTTACTTTGATAGCCTTGGTGATGCGAAAATATATGCAAGTTTATTTTTAAATGAGGCGACTAATAAAAAAGCACCATTAATAGTTTTATATCATGGTCTTGGTGCAGTAATTCAAACTGCTGGCTATCAAGAAATTTTAAGTTACTGGTTAAATGAAGGATACTCTGTTTTAGGTATGGATTCCAGACTACAAGGTGGTAAGTCAATTGATAATAATCAGTATGAGTATAAAGAATATGGTTTAAGTGCATATAATGTCCATGATGAATCTATTTACTATAGTAAATATTTGTTTCAAGATGCGCTAATGCTTCTTGAATTAATAAATGAATTTAAAGAGTTAGACAACAAACCAATTTATGTAACTGGGGGATCTAAAGGTGCAGAGTTAGCATTATTTGCTTCTTCAAAGTCAAATAAAGTAGCACTTTGCTTAGCAGATATTCCAAGTGGTTGTTACTTAGTTGGAAGAGTAGAAGGTTCTTATGGAAATTATGCCGGATTAAATAAGCTTCTAAGAGATAAACCAATACTAGAGAAACAAATATTTAAAACATTAAGTTATTTTGATATTGTTCATCTTGCAAGAGAAATAAACTGTCCTGTCCTTGCTTCAGTTGGAAGTATCGATCAAGTTTGTCCTCCTGAGTTTTTCTATCAAGCTTATAGACAAATTCCAGCTTATAAAGAATTTATTAAATATGATGGTTATGGTCATGGTGGATATGACAAGGAACACATGGTTAAAAAATTTGAATTTATTAAAAAATATGAGAGTAAATTATGAATATAAAGAAGTATGATGTAGTCGTAGTAGGCGGGAGTATAGGTGGAGTTTTAGCTTCATTATCTCTATTAAAATCAAATTTAAAAGTTGCTTTGACTGAAGAAACTGCTTGGATTGGTGGACAATTAACTAATCAAGCAGTTCCAAGTGATGAGCATAAGTGGATTGAAGAATTTGGTTGTACTAGAACTTATCGTGAGTTTAGAAATAAAATAAGAGAACATTATAAAAATCATCCTCATTTTAAAGAAGAGGTTTCAAGCAAACCAAACTTTAATCCTGGAGGAGGTTGGGTAAGTAGAATAACAGCTGAACCTAAAGTTGCCCATAAGATTTTTGAAGAAATGATTAGTGAATATTTAAAAAGTTGTCAACTTGAATTATTTTTAGAAACTAAAGCTATCTCTGCAGAAGTTGTGGATGATGAAGTTCAGTCTGTTGTTATCCAAAATAAAAAAACTGCTGAAAAGTTAACTCTAATTGGAAAGTTCTTTTTGGATGCAACTGATGTAGGATCTTTACTGCCACTTACAAATACTGAATATGTAACAGGTGCTGAGAGTAAGGCTGAAACTAATGAGCCACACGCGAAAGAAGTTGCTTGCCCTCTAGATATGCAACCTGTTACTTGGGTTGCAGCAGTTGAGTTTGCTAAAGGGGAAAATCATGTAATTGAAAAGCCTAAAATGTATGATTATTTTAATTCGCATAAGGTTGATATTGGCTGCGATTATAAAGCTCTTAGTTGGGAATACCCTTTGTCTAAAGATGGTGGTATGAGAAGAGCTTCATTATTTGGACATGATGGTGCCCATTTCTTTAATTATAGAAAAATAATTAATAGTGATTATTTCTTAAATGGTTTTAATAAAAACGATGTTACTTTATTAAACTGGCCTCAAAATGATTATACTTTCGGTAATATCTATGAAAGTGAAGATGCAAAAGAACATTTAGAAATGGCTAGAGAATTAACTCTAAGCGTTATTTACTGGCTCCAAACTGAAGCTCCAAGAGAAGGAGGAAAATTTGGTTATCCAGAAATTAAACTTAGAGGAGATGTTGTTGGTACAAATGACGGACTTGCAATGGCTCCATATATTAGAGAGTCAAGAAGAATTAAAGCACTCCACACTATTAAGGAACAAGATATTAGTTTAAATAAAAATAAAGTTTTACCAAGAGTATATGATTCTGTTGGAATTGGTAGTTATCATATTGATATTCATATGACTACTGTTTCAAAGACATTCTTCTTTGAACATTGTTTACCATTTGAAATACCTCTTGGATCGCTTATTCCAATCAAAACAAAAAATCTACTTCCAGCATGTAAGAATATAGGAACAACTCATATAACAAATGGTTGCTTTAGACTTCATCCTGTTGAATGGAATGTTGGTGAAGTTGCTGGTTATTTTGCAGCTTATTGTTTAAGATTAAATATGAACCCGCAAGAAGTTTATAAAGATCAAGATTTAATTAAATCTTTCCAGGCTAAACTTATTCAAGCAGGAATAGAGTTAAGCTGGCCAGAAAATGTGCTTGAACTTTAAATTTATTTTCAAAAAACGATTAAGTTGACTATACAAGATAAAAAGAGTATAATAAAGATGAAAAGGCTTTAGGAGAAAATATGATTAAGCTACCCCTATATATTAAAGACTATTATTTTATGAATAGTTATGTAAGATTTCCAAATAGTTCTAGATTACCTTTGATTTTTAATTCAAGAACTATTACATTTCAAATGTTTTATGATTATGATGTAATGCTAGATAAATCTAAAATAGACTTAAATGGATTAGAACCTGCAACTTTATTTGTGAGTTATGATCGTACATTAGAAGAAGATGCTTATCATCTAGAAATAGATTACAAGAAAAATATTAGAATAGCTTCATCAACTAGGCGAGGTATCCGCTACGCGCTTAGTCTTTTGGGCAGTTTAATAATCATAAAAGAGAATAATGTATATTTACCAATCATTAAAATAGATGATTATCCAAGTTTTAAGATTAGAGGAATTATTGAAGGCTTTTATGGTAAACCTTGGACTCATGAAGAAAGACTCGATGAAGTAGATTTAATGAATAAGTATAGATTAAATACTTATATTTACGCTCCTAAAGACGATGAATATCATAGAAAATTATGGAGAGAACTATATCCAGAAAAAGAATTAAATCAGCTTTTAGATATTAAAGATAAATGTACTTTATTAGATATCGATTTCTTTTATACAATAAGTCCAGGAATAGATTTTGATTATTCTAGTGAAGATAATTTCTTAATGTTATTTAGAAAACTAGATCAAGTAATAGATAAAGGTGTAAAATACTTTGGTATTTTAATGGATGATATTGATTATAAGTTAAAGGGTAAAAATAAAGAACGATTTGGTAGACCGGGAATTGCCCATGCTTATATAGTTAATAGAGTTAATCGCTATTTAAGTGAAAAAGTATATAAACATAAATTAGTTATGTGTCCGACTGAATATCATCAAAACCATGATGGTATTTATCGTCACGACTTGGCAAAAGAATTAGACAAGGATGTTGCAATATTCTTTACTGGAGACGCTGTTTGTGCTGAGGTTATTGATGAGGCAACTATAAAAAAAGTTAGAGAAGATTTTGATCATCCACTATTTATCTGGGAAAACCATCCTGTTAATGATTTTCTTCCAAGTAGATTATTTACTGGTCCTATTCAAAATAGAGCAAAAAGGATGAGCAGTTATGTAGACGGCTATATTACGAATCCGATGAATCAATGGTTGGCATCAAAAGTAGGTATTATTTCAATCGCATATTATGCATGGAACTCATTTGGTTATAATCAAGAGAGTGTCTATGAAGAGATCTTAGAATATGAGTTTTCAAATCTTTTACCAGATATAAAAGTATTCTTTGATGCTTCAAGAGCTACAGTATTAGATCATTACAGAAATAATGAATTTTATTATTTAATTGAAAAAGAAGATTATGAACCAATTCTTAAATACTATGCAAATTTAGAAGTTGCAGTAAATAATTTAAAAGCAAAAAATGATCCATTAATAAAAGAAATTATGTCTTGGCTTGACTGGGCACTAGTTGAAGTGGAATTAGTTAGAAGTATAATAAATAATGATTATAAAAAAGATAATCTACTAAAAAAATTAGAAGCAAAAGAGCGACTAGGAATTGAGGTTCTTGACTATTTAATTAAAGCTAAAAATATTCTTGCCTTAGAAGAATACAAAAATTTAGTTGCTGCACGTCGAGGGAATTTATGGTGGCGTGTTTGGGAGGAAAAGAAATGAAGCAAAAGGTAGTATTATTACCTCTTGATGAAAGACCATGTAATTATGAGTTTGGAAGGAAAATATTTAAAGAAACTGATATAGATATTGTTACTTGTGACTTATCTATTTTAGGAAAGAAGAAAATTCCAGCAAATTTAAAAGCTATAGATGAATTTTTAAGTAAAGAAACACTAGATGCTTACGGATTAGTAGTAAGTATGGATATGCTTCTATATGGTGGAATTGTTCCTTCTCGTCTTCATGTGAAAAATGAAGCTGAACTTATAAATAGGATTCAGATTTTAAGGGAAATAAAAAAGAATAATCCCAAGATTAAAATATTTGCATTTGATTTAATAATGAGATGCCCGCAATATAGCTCTGATGATGAAGAACCAGACTACTATGCAATATGCGGAAGAGAAATATTTTTAACTGGTTACTTAGAAAATAAAATTGAATTGGGAATTAATACATTAGAAGATGAAACTTTACTTGAAGGTGTTAAAGGTAAGATTAAACCAGAATTCTTAGATGATTTCTTAGCAAGAAGAAACATAAATTTAAAGTTAAATTTAGAAAGTTTAGGGCTTGTAGAAGAAGGGGTAATTGATTTTCTGATTTTTCCTCAAGATGATGCTAGTGAGTTTGGTTATACTGCTAAAGATCAACAAGTAATTAGAAAGCAAATTGAAGAAAAAAACTTAGCATTTAAAGTATATATGTATCCAGATGCTGATGGAGTTACAAATGTTTTATTATCAAGAATGTTGCTTCAAGTAAAACAAATACGTCCTTTAGTATATATTCACTATATATCTCCTGTTGCTAGTATGCAAATACCTTGTCTTGAAGACCGCTATTTAGATGTTAGTGTTAGATATCAAATTTTAGCAAGTGGAGCTCTACCGATTACATCTGTAAGTGAAGCTGATATTGTTTTATTAGTTGCAAGTAGCGGAGATAAAATGGAGACTGGACCAAATAAATATAATAACCCTGGTAGGGGAATTAAGGTATTAAGAAACTTAATTGAAGGAATAGAGTTTTTAGAATATTGTATTGATGTCTTAAATAAACCAGTAATGGTAGCTGATATTAGTTATTTAAATGGTGCAGATTTAGAGTTAATATCGATGCTTAACAAAAAAGATTTGTTATTTAAAATAGCATCTTATGCTGGTTGGAATACAGCAGCAAATACTCTTGGTACTACAATCCCTCATGGTATTGTTACAAGTTTATATGGAAAAACAAAATCATACTATGATTTTATGACGCTTCGCTATTTAGAAGATGCGATGTATTGTAGTATTGTTAGGGCTGATGTTACAGAAAATGACTTGCCAGGCCTAGGCTTAAATTATTTTAATGCCAAAGAAACCGATGGAGTTGTAAGTAAGATTGTACAAAACAAAATAATTGAAAAAGCGTCTTATTATTTGTCACGCTTAAATGATCACTACATTATACATCGTTGTTATATGCCTTGGGCAAGAATGTTTGAAGTGGGACTTGAAGTTGAATATAAGGTTCTAGAGGAGGAAAAAATACGTGATAAAAGTAAATAAAGTATTTAGTTGTTTATATAAAATGCTAGTTTTAGTCCTAGTTTTAGTATTAAGCATGTTTTTTGTTGGAGGGTCAAGAGTGAAGGCTTATGAATTAGATTATCAATTTGATAAAAATGATATAAATATATCGTTAATACAAACTTTTTCAAGTGTAGTGCATCAAGGCGCTAGAGGAACAAATCAAACAGTTTATTTTGGTTCAAAGAGTTATCCCAATGGATCGAATACGAATGTTTACGGTTATGAAATTGCAGTAAACTCACAAGGGTTTATAATTGAGATGAATACGAATGTGAAAATGCCTGCTGGAGGATTTATTGTTTCTGGACATGGAACTTCTGCAGCAAGTATGCAAAAGTTAGAACTTGGAGATATAGTTAAATATTCAGAAGAACAAGCAAAAGTAGAAGTATATCGTCATGATGTATATTCGCCACTTGCATTTGCAACTTTTAGCTATAATAATGCATTAGAATTATTTGAAAACGCAAAAACTAATCTTTATGATTTTGATGTGAAAGCAACAGAAGACATTATTAAAGATATAAGCAGTAGAATAAATGAAATGGCTGCTTTAGATACAAATGAAAAACTAAGTGTTATGGATAAAGTTAAGTTGACTACTAATAAAAGTGTGATTTTAGACTTAAGTAATGAGGTTCAATATCGTACTTTACCTTTTAGAAAAGTTGAATCAGTTGGCTTATGGCATCGTCCTACTGTAGCTAATTTAACTTATGAAGGAACTATTACTTTCTTAGATACAATTAAAGAAGCAGGGGTTAATGTTTTATTAGTAGAAGCATTATGGAATAGTTATCCAATTTATGAATCTGAAATTGCAGAAGTACAACCTTTAATGAAAATTACTGGTGTTGATGTTTTTGGTCCTGAATATGGTAATGACTATTTATTATGTTTAATTACAGAAGCTCATAAAAGAGGAATTGAAGTTCATGCTTGGAGTCAAACAATGCGCGGTGGAACTTCTAATAGCGATTCTATAAGTGATGTACCTGCTCATTTAAAACCAGAATGGATTCAAAGAAACTATCAAGGTGGAATCACATTTGATGGACCTATGATGTATTTAGACCCAACTAATCCTGAAGTTGTTGAACATTTAAAAGATATCTATACTGAAATGGTAACTAAATATGATTGGGATGGAATAGAGTTAGATTATATTCGTTATCCTTATTCTACTGTTAATGACTTTTTAAACGGTGGTAATACATCAAATTTAATCGATGGTGGTTATACTGAATATGCTATGAATGATTTCCTAAAATCTATTGGAAAAACTGGATCTAATTTACGTGAACTAATTAGAACAAATAAACAAATTCGTACACAATGGTCAGAATATAGAACATCGAAAGTTACTAATGTTGTCTTAGAATTATCAACTATGATTAGAGAATTAAATCCAGATCTAGATATTTCTATGGCAGTAGCAGCAGATGATAGAGGGGCAACTTACTACTACATGCAAGACTGGATGAAGTGGGTTCAAGATGGCTGGATTGATACATATCGTCCGATGGCTTATATTGGAAGTGTTGATCAAATTGAAAAATATGCTATTGATTATGTAAAGAGAGCAAACAATCTATCGCAATTGGAAATGGGACTTGGTTCTGCTTATGAGAACTATCCAGCAATAGTTAACCAATTACAAATGGAAGTTTCAATTGAAAACTTAGCTATTGGATCATCAATATTTGCTTCCCAACAAATATTTGCTAAAGGTAGTCCATCAAAAGCAATTCAAGAATCTCATAAAGCAATGAAATTACATACAAATAGGTATGAAAAAGTTTCGCCTTATGATCATTTCCAAATAATCTTACATGAAAGCATGGATTATTTATTAGATAAAATGGATAGAATTTATAAACCTGCTGGTAATTTTACTAATATAGATACTTTAAATAATATCATTGAAACTGTGAAAAAAGTTGAGATTAATTCACCTAGTGATTATGCAGCTGTTATGGATGCATTAGAACTATTAAGTGGTTACAACTCTATGACTCCAAATAAAACAATTAGAGCTAGAATTGCTGATGATATTAACTATTTAATGAATTTATTAGATTTAAAAATAAACCGTGAATTAATAAATAATGGTTACTGGAATGGAAAAGGACCTAGACCAGATATAAGTACAAAACAATTTAGAGAATTTGAAAAAGTAGATAAACCTAGTGATCCAGATCCAATTGAAAAGAAAGGTTGCTTTAAGTTTTCTACTAAAGCTGGACTTATTTCTGTTGGGGTTGGTTTAACTGCTTTAGCTGGATTTATTCTATATCGTAAGCGAAATGTATAAAATATTATATTTACCTTTGGATGAACGTCCATGTAATTGGACGTTTCCAAGAGAGGTATTTAATAATGGAAATATATCAATAATCCCTTTACCTGATGAATTAAAAGGTTATAAAAAAAATGGAACTGATGCAAATAAGGTTCTTGAATTTGTAAGAGAAAACTCTAATAATGTAGATGGTTTAGTGATAAGTCTTGATATGTTAATATATGGGGGATTAATTCCTTCCAGATTACATTACAAGAAAACTGAGGAATTGATTAAAGTTTTAAGTGTTTTAAAAGAAGTAAAAGATAAGAATCCTAGATTAATTATCTTTGGTTTTAGTACAATAATGCGTGCTCCAAGCTATAGTTCAAGCGATGAAGAACATGATTACTATGCTACCTATGGAAGAAATATTTATGACTATGGTTGTTTAAGCCATAAAAAAGATTTGGGAATTATTAGCGAAACTGAGAGTAAATTATTAAATAGTTTAAATATTCCTAAAACTTATTTAGATGATTTTGTTGATAGAAGAAAAATAAATCTAGAAGTTAATTTAGAGATAATTAATTATGTACAAAAAGGGGTAATTGATTTTCTAGTTATACCTCAAGATGACTCTGGGGAGTATGGTTTTACAGCATTAGATCAAGAAGAAATTAGGAAAAAATTACTTGGTAAAAACTTATCAAATAAGGTGTATTTGTATCCAGGAGCTGATGAAGTTGGTTCTATTTTGTTAGCAAGAATGATAAACAAGCTAAATAATCTTCGTCCAAAGATCTATATAAAGTATCCTGGACCAACATGTAAATTTATTACACCATTAATTGAAGATAGATTTTTAGATGTTACTGTAAGATATCAAATCTTGGCTGCCAATGGTTTAGTTGTTACTAGTTTAACTGAAGCTGATGCTGTACTGTATGTTCATGCTGCAGCAGATAAGCCATTAACTAGTTTGGTGCCTACCCCACCAACAAGAGGTGTAAGTGTTCTTTTAAATACTGTTGAAGCTTTTGAGTTCTTAGAATATGTAAATAAATTTTTGAAGAAACCGATTATAATAGCTGATGTTACATATGATAACGGAAGCAATATAGAGTGTTTTACTAAATTATCTTTAAAAGATATGGTGTTTGACTTGGCTGCTTATGCTGGGTGGAATACATCATCAAATACAATTGGATCTGCAGTTGCTATGGGAATGGGATACCTGAATTTTGGAAAGACCGATAAACACTTAGATCTACTTGTAACGAGATATTTGGAAGATATTGCTTTCGGTGGCTATGTAAGACAAATAATTTGGTATGAAAAACTTCCAAATCTTCATGAATATTCCTATTATGATACAAAAGAACAAGTAGGATTTATCAGTAATTTAGTAAAAGAAGAAATTGATAAATTTGTAAGAGAATTTATGCCAAAGTTACTAGGGCACTATAGGATTGAATATCTTGGATTACCTTGGATGCGACTATATGAAGTTGATTTAAAAGCTAAATACTTAAATTGATATAATGAAAGGAAAGGATGCTATGATCTTTAAAAAAGCAAATTTATTTTTAATAATAATACTATTTGCTTTATTTATGGTTGGTTGTGATAATAATACCGATGGACTAACAAAAGAAGAACGTGAAGTTTTACTAAACGATAAAGTTCCACCTGTGATTACTATTGAAGAAGGATATGAATTACTTACATTTGATGCAGGAGAAGAAGTCGACATTTTCTTGGGCATTAAAGGTGAAGATAATTTACAAGGCGATTTAACTGATAAAATTACAGTTATTGATGATGGTTTTGATGTAAATAAAAAAGGTAGTTATGAAATTCATTATTTTCTAGCAGATTATGCAGGGAATAATGCAGAGATTGTAAAGAGAACTATTAGGGTTTTAGATAGAGAAAATGTTAATTTGATTGCTCATAGAGGTTTTTCAGCTAAAGAGTATGATAATACAATCGATGCATATCAAAAAGCAGTTGAAGCAAAATTTTGGGGTATGGAAACAGATGTACGAGTTACAGCTGATAATAAATTAGTCCTAGCTCATGATGATGCTATATATCCAGCAACTGGTAAAACTGGTAGTATCTCAAAAATGACTTTTGATGAAGTTATGGAATTAGAGTTTAGTGTAGCTAAGTTTCCTGGTAAAACTTATAAATATGCTAGTTTTCATGATTATTTAATGCTAGCTAAGGAATCAGGTGTAACACCGGTTATTGAACTAAAAGCTCCATTTACTTATGAACAAATACAATTAGTATTAGACATGGTAGAAGAAGAAAATATGATGGATAAAGTAGTATTCATTAGCTTTGATCTTCCGTATCTTCAATATATTAGAAACCGACATAGTGATGTGCCACTACAATTGTTGATTGGAACATCACATGTTGAAACCCAATTAAATACTTGTATTGAGAAAAAGATTTCTGTTTCAGTTGCTTTTACTCACCCAACATTCTTTACAATAGAGATGATTGATAGATTTCATAATGCAGGATTAAATGTTGCTGCGTGGACTGTTGATAATCCTGATAAGATGATTGAATTAATCAATCTTGGGGTTGACTATTTTACTTCAAATGCATTAGATAAAATTCCAGAGTATAAGTAAGCATATACTAGATACATTTGGAGGTGCAGATTTTTAGATTTCTAAAGGAAAAGATAAAATATAGGCAATGTTTTAGATGGAGTTTACGCCATTTATGGTGATTGGTAAGAAATATTAATGTTCAAAAGGAAAGATGAGAAATAGATCCAAAGTTATAAAAAAAGGAAATTTCTCTTAAATTTAAACCACGTTTGGAAACGTTTCCAAATAGCAACTTGTAAAGACAAGTTTTTACAAATATCTCTTGACTATACAACATAATGTATAGTAAAATGAAAAAAACAAGAAAGGAAAAAAAGAGGTTTAAAAGATGCGTAAATTTTTAGTTAAAATGGGCTTATTCATTATCGCATTCGGTTTCGTTTTTGCACTAACAAGCTGTAAAGATCCAGATGAAGGCGACAAAACTGAAGATAAAATAGCTCCGTTGTTGGAAGTAAAACCTGAATCGATCGAATTATTCTCTGGTGATGCTGCAAGAGATTATGATCCTATGACAGGCGTTACTGCTCGTGATGATGTTGATGGAACAATCACATCAAGTGTTAATGTAGATAAAGGGAATTTTGACCCAGATACTCCAGGAACATATACATTTACTTATACTGTTGAGGATAAAGCTGGTAATAAATCTTCAGCTACAAGAACTGTTGTAGTTGTAAATGTTACATCAGCTGTAAAAGTTGGTGACGCTTATACAACTAATTTTGTAGTTAACCCTCAACTAATCCCACAATATGTTGGAGCAAGTTTTGGCTTTGATTTAACAAAAGTTCAAATTTTCTCAAAAGAATATGTTGAATGGATAATGGAAAATTATCCAGAACGCTTTGCTACTTTATGGGGCGCAGTAGTTGTTATTGATGCTGATGGAAAAGTAGTACATTCTCGTTATTTATGGAATAATGTAGGCTTAGATGAAGAAGGAGTACAAGTTACTTTTACAAACGATACTCTAACATGGGTTAACTACCCAGATCATGCAAGCTCTGATCCTAAACTATATAAATATCGTCCAATTACAACAGGTGGTATGCTAGGTGATATTTTAAGATTTATCCCTGATGGCGGACATGTTTTAGTTGGTGTTAATGGTCACGATAATGGAGAAGGAACTCCTAAGAAATTCTTTGAAGATCATGTTGTAAACATTAACGATAATGGATTAGGTAAAGTTATTGATATAACTACTATTAATACTGATTTTGATGAAAATGATACATGGCCTATTATTTTTGTACCTTATGAAAATGTAGAAATGGATAAATCAACTGCACATACAGAAACTAAAATAGTATTAAGTCCTGGTGATGAATACGATGTTTTAGAAGGTGTTACTGCTAAGAGTGCAGCTGGTGCTGATATTACAGATACAATTACTTATAAAATTTATCCATACTCATCAATGACAGATTTAGTTGTTACTGTACCTGGAATTGATAGAGATATTAAGAATGGTAATGTTTACTTTACTGAAGACCCACTTGATGAAATTGATTTAAGTGAAATGGAACCGGGTGACCCTGTTCGTCGTTTCATGGTTGAATATACTGTAGTAGACCCTGATAACAATAAAGTTGACAAATCATGGCGTCTATATGAAGTAGTTCCTCCTGCAGAACCAACAACTCCTAACAAGATTATATTTGGAGATGTTACTGAAGAAGTTAGATACAATGATACTTTAGCTTTAGTTGATGAACATGGTAGTGGAATCAATATGCGTCTTGATGCATACAACGATTCAACAATCTATGTATATAGCCGTAGAGGATTCTTAGCTGCATTAGCAGATCCAGATGTTAATGCTGGTTCAAGCGCAAATGGTGGTATGCCATTACTTCCATGGAGTGTAGTTGTAGTTGTTGATAAAGATGGTAAAGTTGTACAATTTAGAAATTGGACTAAAATTTACAATGGTGCTGGAGAAGATATTTCTGCAGATTATCCAGATGCATTAGCTACAGCTGTAAGTTCAAATAAACATGGATTATTAGCTGATTTAGAAGATGTAATTCCTGTTGATGGACATCTTATTGTATTCCCTGTAACTGCTGCAGGTGCAATTCGTCTAAAAGGATTACAAATATTCTGGAATCCAACAATTACTGCAAGTAATGACTTAGTTACAGAAAGATCTGTTGATTGGACTGAAAGCGTAGTAGAAGTTAAACCAAATCATATTGAAACAATTTCTGCATTCTATGGTCTAGAAGAAAAAGTTATTCATTTCAATAATAAGAGTTCATTAGTTTCAAGCGGTGGAAACATTGCTATGAGATTTGCAAATGACGGAGTATTCTTTGTTTATTCTAAAGAAGGATATTTAGCTGCACTAGCTGATGAAACTGTAAGTTCAAGTAATGAGGATAATGGAGGATTACCATATCTTCCTTGGGGAGCAGTTGCAATCTTTAACGCTGATGGAACTATTGTTCTATACAGAGTTGATAAACATGGTCAATATAACTCTCTAGGTGAATTCACTACTTATACAGAAGCTGGATATGATGATCTAAAAACTAATGATGGTGGTGGATTATTAACTGGCTTAGACGCATTAATTCCTGATGGTGGATATATTGTTATATTCCCATTCACTGGTGCAAATGACCAAAAACTTATTTCTAAGCAATTATTATGGAATGAAGAAGGAAACTTAGGAAGTGAAAGAACTCTAGATTGGTCTAAACCAATTCTTAAGATTCAAGAATTAGGTCAATTCGTTGCTCCATTTGAATTAACTTGGTTTGAAGAAGAATTCGAAGATACAATCTACAATGCAATTATTAATGATAAACAATATCATGTTACTGTAGATGATGAAGCTATGTGGGCTCATGACCCAAGCGGTTACAATTTTGTTGGTAGAACAGAAGCAAATAGTCATTTCTGGCATATTGTTACTAAAGAGAATATCGACTTAATTTCAGAACGTAAAATGGAATGGTTAGGTCTTGTAATAGTTGCTAATGCTGATGGAACAATTCATCACTTTAGAGTAGCTGGAAAAGACGTTAATGATGTTGCAATTAATAAAGTTGTAACAGTTGTTGATGGTGTTAGAACTATTAAAGGTGTAGATGATGCTCTATGGGGTAATGGTGTTGCGCCAACTAATGCTAACTCATTAGAAAATGTTGCAAATGTTATTCCTGATGGTGGATTTATAATTGTTCTTCCGGGACATTTCGGTCATCATATGCCTATTTACAATGCATTAATGGAAATGACAGATGAAGAATTTGCAACTCATTCATTCTTAAAAGAAACTGAAACTGATCCTGGCACAGATCCAGAACCTGCAGAAGATATAGTACAAATTGGTTCATTAGAAATTAAATATACAATTAATGATGAAGCAATGTGGGCAGAAGATCCTGGTTATAGCTTTGTAGGACGTTCAGAAACTGGAAATACTCAATTCCACGTTGTTACTAAAGATCAACTTTCTTTAGTAGAAGGAAAAGCAAGTAACTGGGGTGGAATGGTAGTTGTTGCTAATGCTGATGGAACTATTAACCATATTAGATATACAAAATCCGGAACATATATCCATAATGTTGTCTACTTTGATTCTGAAGGTGTAAGAGCTACTGCTAATAGCACTCATGAATTATGGGGTAATGGTGTAAATGTTGCTGTAGATCATAGTTATAATGCAATGTATAATGCAACTGTTGGAATTCCTGATGGCGGATTTATCGTTGTTGCAACTGATCATGGTTCAAGCCTAGCAACTAATGTTTACGATGCATTAATGGCATTAACAGACGCAGAACTAGTTGACGTTTTCAAGCAAATTATATTTGAATAGCATCTAAAAGCTAATGAAAAAAATAGAAGCTAGGAGTTTTCATAGCTTCTATTTTAAATAAAAAAAGAGAGGAGTAAATTATGAATTTCGAAAAATATATTAACAGTCGTTGGTATCAACTATTTAATGTTTTATATAAATTAGTAATAATTAGTTTACTCTTCTTTTTCTTTTCTACTTTTACTTTTTATATATTTGGAATAATTGCTTCTGGTATTGCTGCATTTATTATAATACGTTCAAGTAATAAAGATAATGATTTACCGATACTCTTAACATTTTGGCTAGGATTTAAAAAGAATTATCTCAAGGCCTTAAAAATTTCACTAATCATTTTTGTGTTAGCGTTTATATTAATATTTAATACATATTATTTTTACCGGCTAACAATTGAAGCTAAATCAATGTATAGTTTTATAGCTTTATATTTAATGATTGGTCTTGACATAATTTTATTTACAGCAACTATCATGATAATGTTAGTTTGTGTTTATTTTCCTTATTTAAAAACTTTTAATACTATTAAATATAGCATTATTATGTTATTTGCATTTCCTGGAGCATTCTTTATGCTCGTAGGATTAATAATTACTTTTTTGATACTTAGTTATTTGTTTTGGTATTTGATACCCTTATTAATTCCTGGATTGTTCTTCTTTATTGTTTATATAATCTATAATTCAAGATTAATGAGGTTAGTTGATGAAGATGGGATTTTGCCGCAAGATGCATTTAATTATTTAAATGAGTTTAGGGCAAAAATTGCAAGTAAAAAGAAAACAAAGTTGAGAAATTAAAATGATTGATAAATATTGTATAAAAAGCCATTTAAAAGACGAGCGGGGTTATTGATATGAAGTATAAAATTTTAAAGAAATTAATTAAATTCACTCTTTATATATTTATTTTTGGTGCGTTTATATCTTTACATGTAGAAGAAGAAATAATGAGAGTCCAAGCAGCAACAACAACTGCAGTATCTTCTGATGAAAATAGTTATGCAAACTATTTACGAAAAAACTCAAATAATAATAGACCTAATAATATTATCAGTGTTGATGCTACAATTGGATATACATATGAAGCTGATCTAGAAATAGGTAGCGAAGATGATTTTGTTGTTCAAGGTGAATTTTTAGGTAGAGAGGGAATTTTAATTCCAGAAACTGGAAGTATTACATATACAATAACAGTTCCCCAAACAGGATTATATAATTTAAAAATGGATTATTTAGCAATCCTAGATTATGAAGATAAGACAATTAGCCGTTCTGCATCAATTGATAGAGGGATCTTAATTGATGGGGTTACTCCATTTTTAGAAGCTAAGAACTTTATCTTACATCGATTATGGGAAGATAAATTTAATGTAACTGATGCAAGAATCGAAGATAAAAATGATCTTAAACCATCGCAAATTGAAATGCCTGCTTGGCAAGAAAGAATAGTCCAAGATATGAATGGTTATTATGAAGATCCTTATTTATTCTATTTAACTTCAGGAAATCATGATATTACATTTGTATCTAATCGTGAACCAATGGTTTTAGCAAGTTTTTCTTTTGGTCAGTTTGTTGACATTAAACCTTATAATGAAGTTATTAATTCACTTGAAGGAATGGGACTTAAAAAGCAACAAACAGCAATTCACACTATAGAAGGAGAAGATGCAAATTATAAAACATCACCTACTCTAGCTCCTGTAGAAAATAATTCAAGTAGTCGTTTATCACCATATCGTAGATTTATGGTTTCTTACAATACAATTGGTGGATATAACTGGCGCCTCGCAGGTGAAGCTATTACTTGGGTAGTTCCTGATAATTTTGAAGAAGGATTATATAATTTATCTTTTAAAGTATTACAAAACTATACAAGGGGTATGTTTACAACAAGAACTCTTTATATTAATGGAAGTATTCCTTTTAAAGAAGTGAAAACAATTGAATTTGCTTATGATAATGATTGGCAAAATGTAACTCTTGGTGATGATAATGGCGCATATTGGTTCCATTTAAAACCTGGTGATGAGGTAACCTTAGAAGTAAGTAGTGGTAGATATGGAGATTTTATTCGTCAAATCGATCAACTTATTTATGATTTAAATTTTTTATATCGTGAAATTGTAATGATAACTGGTGTATCACCATCGCCTACATTAGACTATTTATTAGAACGTAGAATTACAAATTTATATGAGCAAATAGAAAATGCGCAAGAAGTATTAAATGAAGTAATAGATGGAGTAGAATCTATTGCTGGTCGTGGTGAAAAAATAGGACCACTTGAAAGAATGTTGGTTTTACTTGAAAGATTTGAAAAAGGTGAACGAGAAATTGCTCGTGGTCTTGGTGCTTTGAAAGAAAATATATCTTCTTTAGGTACTTGGACTAGTTCAATGAAAGAACAACCTCTTTCAATTGATTTAATCTATTTCCATGGTGAAGAAGTTGATCTTCCAAGAGCTCACTCAAATATATTTGAAAAGATATGGCGTGGAATTATCTTATTTTTTGGTTCGTTCTTTGTAGATCAGTCACTAACAAGTAACATTGAAGGTGGAGGAGAAACAATAACTGTTTGGATATCTTCAGGACGTGACCAAGCTAGCATTTTACGTCAGTTAATAGATGAAACATTTACTCCGGACGAAGGAATAAATGTAGATTTGAAATTAGTAAATGCTGGAGTATTACTCCCTGCAACTGTCTCAAAAAATGGACCTGATGTTTCACTTGGTGTAGGAGAAGACCTACCAGTGAACTGGGGTATAAGAAATGCAATGTATGATCTAACTACTTTTTCAGATTTTGAAGAAGTAAGAGCAAGATTTTATGATAGTGCAATGTTACCACTAACATTTGATAGAAGTGTTTATGGTCTTCCTGAGCAGCAAAATTTCCTTGTTATGTTTTATCGCGAGGATATCTTAGAAGAAATAGGGATAACTGAACTTCCAAAAACGTGGGAAGATGTGATTAGTCTTATTCCTATTCTTCAACAAAGAAATTTAGAGTTTTATTTACCAAATGTTGCAGGTGGATTAAATCCAATCCTATATGCATTAATTAAACAAAATGGTGGATCTTTATATACTGAAGATTTAAGAGAAAGTGCTCTTATGGAAGAAAGAGCTAGGGATGCATTCATCCTATTTACTAAATTCTATGCTGATTATAAGTTTGTACAAAGTGCAAGTTTTATCAATAGATTTAGAACTGGTGAAATGCCAATAGGAATTAGTTATTATACAGAATATAATACTCTATCTGTATTCGCACCAGAAATAAGGGGTCTATGGGGATTTGCTCCACTGCCTGGTACATATAAGGGCTTAGATGATGATGGATTTGAAATTATTGACAATTCTTCCACATCCAATATTTCCGCAGCGATAATGCTTAAGAGTACTAATTATCCAAATGAATCTTGGAGATTCTTAAAATGGTGGACTTCGAAAGATACACAAGTTAGATATGGTAGAGAACTTGAAGCTATTATGGGAGCAGCTGCTAGATATAATACTGCAAATATTGAAGCATTAGCAGATTTACCGTGGCCAACTAAAGACTATCGAGTTTTAAAAGAACAGATGGAAAAATCTAATGGTATTCCAGTTGTTGTTGGAAGTTATATTGTTGGTAGATATATAGATAATGCATTCCGTGGAGTTATAAATAATCATGCAAATCCGAATGATAGTTTATATATTAATGTTCTAAAAATCAACAAAGAACTAGAACGTAAACGTAAAGAGTTCGGTTTAGAGTAGGTGTGAGAGATGGAAGTAACAAATAAAAGAGAAATTAGAAAAACAAAGCGTAGAGAAAAACGTGAAAAGCTATTAAAAAATATCAAAGCAAATAAAACCATCTATTCTATGATGGCACCGTTTCTTATAATCTTCTTTGTTTTTACAGTATTTCCGGTTTTTGTGTCATTCGGACTAAGTTTCACTTCGTTTGATATGTTGCAATTTCCGAAATTTGTAGGCTTAGACAATTATATATCATTGTTCTTATATGATGAGGTGTTTATTACTGCTTTAAGAAATACATTTATTTTAGCTATTGTAACTGGTCCGCTTTCATATTTACTTGCATTTTTCTTTGCATGGTTAATTAATGAATTACCACGTAAATTGAGATGGATCATGACTTTAATATTTTATGCTCCTTCAATATCTGGGAATGCATACTTATTATGGAGTTTAATTTTTTCTGGTGATATGTATGGCTATGCTAATGCTATTTTGTTAGAACTGGGAATTATTAATGAAGCAATAATATGGTTACAAAATGTACAATATATTTTACCTATATTGATAATTGTACAATTATGGTTAAGTTTAGGAGTGAGTTTCTTAGCATTTATTGGTGGACTTCAAAGCACAAATAAGGAACTTAATGAAGCTGGAGCTATTGATGGTGTTCAAAATCGTTGGCAAGAATTATGGTATATTACTCTACCACAAATGAAACCACAGTTATTATTTGGTGCTGTTATGCAAATAACCACAAGTCTTGGGATTGCAACAGTATCGATTGCCCTAGTTGGATTACCATCTGTAGAGTATGCAGGTCATACAATAGTTACACATTTAATCGACTTTGGAAGTAATAAAATGGAACTAGGTTATGCATCTGCAATTGCCACAGTATTGTTCTTTATTATGATTGGTGTGAACTTAATCGTTCAAAAAATCCTAAGAAGGGTGGGAACATAAAATGGCAAATGAAAGTAAAATTATTCAAGCAACTAAAAGCAATTTAGAATCAATTCAAAGAGAAGCACAAACTTTAAAAATTGATAATTTAAATTTTGCGGAATACAGAAGACTTCAAAGAAGAATAAAAAAGCAAAAACGTCTTAGTAGATCTTTAGGTGGAGATATAGCTTTATTTACTGTATTATTTGCATTTGGTTTATTTAGTGCATATCCCTTAATTTTCACAATCGCGAATGCATTTAAACCATTAGATGAAATATTTATTTTTCCACCAAAACTATTTCCTAGAAGTTTCACTTTAGACAATTTTGTTGATTTATTTAATTTAGTTGGAAATTCAAGAATTCCAATATCGAGATTTTTATTTAATACAGTATTTATAACTTTACTTGGAACTGTAGGACATGTAATAATTGCATCATTATGTGCTTATCCACTTGCGAAACATAAGTTTCCTGGACGTGGATTAATAACTGCATTAGTAATTTATTCATTGATGTTTTCATCACATGTAACAGGAATTCCTAACTATATGATGATTAGTTGGCTTGGTTTACTTGATACACCATTCGCAATCGTTATTCCTGCAATTGGTTATACATTAGGATTATTCTTAATGAAACAGTTTATGGAAACTATACCAACTGAATTATTAGAAGCTGCAAAAATAGATGGTGCTGGTGAATATACAATCTTTTGGAAAATTGTTATGCCACTAGTTAAACCAGCTTGGTTAACATTAATTATCCTTTTATTCCAAAGCTTATGGGGAGCTGATGGTGGTAGTTTCATCTTTACAGATTCACTAAAACCATTAAGTTATGCCTTGAGTCAAGTTGTAAGTGGTGGAGTTGCAAGAACTGGTGCTGCATCCGCTGTAACTGTTATTATGCTAATTGTTCCTATTACTGTATTTATGATTTCTCAAAGTAGAATTATTGATACAATGGCACATTCAGGTATTAAGTAGAGCTGTGAATATGAAGAAGTATGGTATTTTTATAGTTATAATATTTGTATCTTTATTAACTCTTAGTCTTGATATACCTAAGATTAAAGGTGCATCTTATAACTATTCAGAATTTTTATTGACCATTGAAGCACCAGAAGCAATGATAGTCAAACAAGTTATCAAATCAGGCGATTTGAAAGATGAGATTAATCAACCAATTGAATTTGGAGTATTAAAAGATGTATTTGTTTTAGAAAGTGAAACTTTAGGAACAAGAATCTATATTCTTGACCAAACAAATAATAGAATTATTACTTTAAATGAAAATTTTGAATATATTGGTAAATACCCAAATATTGAACCAGTAGAAGGCATTCCAGTAAATGATGCATTTACCCTTCATTCACCTAGTGGTATTCATGTAACCGAAAAAAATATCTATGTTGCTGATACTGAAGGTGAAAGAGTTGCAGTATTTACTCATAACTGGGGCTTAAGGCAAGCAATTTCAAAGCCAGATGATCCGACTTTTGATGAAGTTGCCTTCAAACCTCTTAAAGTTTCTATTGATAATATTGATGGCAAAACTGAAAGAATTTATGTTGTTGCATCTAATATTTTCGAAGGTATTATTGATATTAATCCTGATTATTCGTTTAATCGTTATATCGGTTCATCATCTGCACAATTATCTTTATGGGATAGAATAAGAATGATTTTCTTCTCACAAGAACAACGTTCTAAAGTTGGGCTTAATTTAGCTGTAACTTATAATAATATTTTAGTTGATGATAGTGGCTTTATATATGCTTTATCTAGTAGAGCATCAGGTAAGCCTGTTCAAAAAATAAATTCAAAGAGTAATGATGTCCTAAAACAATATGGTTATGGACCTGTTGTTGGGGATTATCAAATATACGATAAGTACTCTGAGTTTATTGATATAAGTATTGGAGATTCAGAAACATATAGTATATTAGATAGAGCAATGGCAAGAATTTTCACTTATGATTTTGAAGGTCATCTGCTGTATATTAGTGGTGGTTCTAGTATTTTCCAAATACCAGAAGCTATTGCTTATTATAAAGACAATATTTTAGTTGTTGATTCATCTTCTAAATCATTAACAATCTTAGAACCATCTGAGTTTGCAAATCAAGTGAATTTAGCAACCCATGCTTATTACAATAATGATTATGCTTTAGCTGCACAAGAATGGAGAAAAGTATTAACTTTAAATACTAATTACTTATTAGCTTATGGTGGTATAGGTAAAGCAGAATATCGTCAAGGTAAATATCAAGAAGCTATGGAGAATTTTAAATTAGCATCTGATATTCCAAATTATTCTGCAGCTTACAAAGAGTATAGAACTCAAAAATTAGAAAATATATTGCCATATATTTTAATAGGTGGTTTTGGCTTAATTTTCTTTATGTTCTATAAAGCAGTTAAGAAAAATATTAAAAGAAATAGGGAAGAAGGAGAATAGAAGTGGAGAGATTTAAAGAAAAATTAAAGATATTTTATCAAGACACAATTAAATATCCTCTATATCTATTAACTCATCCTATAAAAGGCTATTATGAGTTTAAAAGAGAAAAGCAAGCAAAAAATTATGTTGCTTGGGTCTTTCTTTCTTTAATGTGCGTTTTAGCAATGGTTCAGTATTTATCAAATGGAATTATGATTAACCGCAATGATCCAAATCGATTTAATGCTTACTTATTAATTTTTATAGTAGTTGCACCAGTTTTCTTAATAACAGCAGGAAACTGGAGTGCAACAGCATTAATGGATGGAAAAGGAACAATGGGAGATATATTTAAATTAGTCTGTTATGCACTTTTTCCGATGATTGTAGTTGGTTTTCCACTTGTTATTATAAGTAATTACATTATCCTAGAAGAAGTGAACTTTTTAAATATTATGACTACTTTATCAGTTGTGTTAACGGGTTATATGATGTTTTTTGGTCTTATGGGAGTCCATGAATATAGTGTTAGTAAAACAATAATTACTATCCTTTTCACAATCCTAGCAATAGCAATAATAATTTTTATTGTATTATTGTTTTTAACCCTTATCCAATTATTCGTTTCGTTTATCATAGCCATATATAAAGAGATCGTCTTCAGGTTCTTTTAGGAGGTATGGATTTATGAAAAAGCAAAAAATTACTCAAGAAAATTATTATAGTGCTCCGTTTCTCAAACGAAGCTTATATAGAATGAAGATGGCGATTACTAACTGGTTTCATAATTTTCGCCTACCTCTAGGTAAAATTATTGGGTTACTAATAATTGTAATAATGTTTTTAGGGCTTTACTTTATTGTGAAAGCAAATGCAATAGATATACCAGTTAGACCTCCTTATAACCATACTGAGGCAGAAGGATTCTTCTCTGCAATCTCAAAATACAACACAAACTCATTTTCAAATAAAGTTTATGAAAATGAATTGCTAATTTTTACCTTTGATGAACAAACTACTCATTTCTCAGTCTACAACAAAGATACAAAACAAACATGGTATTCTCATCCATTTAAAATTAATTCAGAAGGAGATCCTGTAGCTGATTTAGAAAGAGATATAGTCAATGTTTATTACTACCATTCACTTGGTGCTGCCTCAAGTATGGGTAATTACAGGTATGCTGTAAAAGAGGAACTAATTAATGAGATAAACAAAGGGACTGATTATTGGATTCGTTATAATGATGAAGAAAAATCAGTGGAAGTGGTCTATATAATTAGTAATAAAAGTTTATCGACTGCTGACTTTCCAACACAAATTAGTTTTGATAGATTTGATGAAAAAATTATTGAACCATTAAATGAAATAGGTACAGAAGAAGCATTATTAGCTGGTGAAGAAATAAAGATGCTTTATAATCCTATTCCAGAGATTAAAGCTTGGAAATTAAAAGAACTTGGTCCTGTTGCCCTGCAAAGAATTGATACAATTTTAAAGTTAGCAGGTTATACAGATGAAGATTTAGCTTATGATAATGCCGACCAAGGTATTCAAACTGAGGATTCTAGAGCTAGTTTTGAAATAGGTGTAAAATATACATTAACAGATAGTGGTTTAGAAGCAAAAATAATTAATGAATCGATTGTAGAAAGGGCGAATGCTCCTGTAATCTATATCGACTTCTTACCTTATTTTGGTTCAAGTACTATTGAAGATAGTGGTTATGTAGTTATTCCAGAAGGACCTGGTGTATTAATAAACCACAATAGTGGTAAAAACTATGCAGCTAAGCGTTTATATGGACCAGATGCAGCAAATACTAGAGAAACTAAATCAAATGACTTATTAAATATTAGTTTGCCACTTTATGGTGTAAAACAAAATGATGGTGGTTTCGTTAGTATTATTAAAAATGGTGCAAGTATGGCAACATTGCTTGCATTTAATCCAACATCTAGTGCTCCATATAATTATGCATATTATAGATTCCATTATAGAGAAGGTACAGGTTATGATTTTGTAACTTGGAGAACTGTTCAACCTGTAACTATTTGGACTAAAAATTATAGTTTAGAAGATTATACAATTGAATATCGCTTTTCTGATAAAGAAGTAATTGAATATCCAGATATGGCAAATATGTATAGGGAATATTTACTTGAACACGGTTTAACTGCAAAGGATTTGAGCGATGATTTAATACTAAACCTAACAATGCTTGGGGGATATGAATATTTATCAACTACTTTAGGCTTTCCAACTACTAAAGTTGGATCACTAACAACATTTGATCAAGCAAAGATAATTCTTGATGAGTTAATAAGTGATGATGTTGATGATATTAATATAATCTTTAGAGGTTGGATGAATGGTGGTATCCGTCATACTAGTCCTAAGAAAATAAAAAATGAATCTATCATTGGAAATAGAAAACAATTGATTGAATTTAGTAATTACTTAGATGAAAAAGGAATTGGCTTTTATCCTGAAGCTAATATCCATACTGTTTATACTGATAAAAACTTTAGTAAGAAAGATGATAGTGTAAGAACTGTTTTCGCAAATGTAGTAGAAAGTTATAGATTCAATCCAGCTACTTTACGAGCTGATAGGAATACTACACCTTACTATACTTTAAGATCAAGTTCTTATGAAAAACTATTAGATAATATGCTTAAGAGTTATAAAAAGCAAAAACAAGATGCAATATCTTTACTTGACTTAGGTAATTCATTAAGCGGAAGTTATCGTAATAAAGATACATTATTTAGAAGTGATACTGAAACTGCTAGTGTTAAACTTCTAGAACGCATGAATCTTGAAAATATAACTAAAATTAATCTTCATAATCCTAGTGGTTACACATTAGATTATGTAACAAATGCAGTTGATCTTACAATGTTTGGACCGCAAAGTAAACAAGTAGATGCAGCAATTCCTTTCTATCAACTTGTAGTTAGTGGTTTATTTGAATACGCAGGAGATTCTATTAATCTACTTGACTTGTATTCGTATCAAACACATGTTCTAAAAACAATTGAAACAGGATCAAATCTTCATTTTACATGGAGTTATGAAGATACATTAGATATTACTAAGACAGAATATAATAATTATTATTCAACTTATTATAAAAATTGGTATGAAAAAGCTGTTGATACTTATCACGAAATTAATGATTTAGGTATTAGTGGTGCAAGATTAATTGACCATAAGTTTATAAATAATAATCCAAAACTAGTTTTAGTTACTTATTCTAATAATATTTCAATCTTAATTAATTATACAAATAATGATATTCTACATATTGATGAACTAGTTCCAGCAATGGGCTATAAGGTGGTGAGCTAAATGAGTAAAAATTTAACATATAAATCTTATGATAATATTTATTTATCTGTTAAGAGAATAGATAAACAAATAAGTAAGATAGAATTAAAATTAGAAAAAAATAGCGACCAACCTAAGTTAAAAGAAGAATTAGTTAGCTTAAATGATAAAAAACAAAGTTTCTTAAATGAATTAGAAATATGCAAGGAACTAAGGATTAAACATTTAGAAAAACTAAATAATGCTGATCAAGATAAAATTTCTATGTATGAGAATACCTATCAAGAGCTAAGTCTAAAACGTGAAGAGTGGCAAGAAAAAGCTAATTTAAAACTTTCACCTGATGGTAAATTAAAAACCCTAAAGAAGATTAACCATGCAGGTAGAGTTGGTGGACAAAAGACAGTTAGAAAAATGATTCTTACTGCTAATAAAATGAATAAACTTGCCAATAAAGTTAGAACTAGAGAAGAACATATTAAGCGACTTAATGAAGGTACTTATGAACCAATAGGCATGATTAATAATTTTCTAAAATTCTGGAAAGCAATTCCATATAATAAACAGCAACAAATCTTTGGTTATTTATTTGTACTTCCATGGGTAGTAGGGTTTATAGTATTCTTCTTGCTTCCGATTTCAACAACACTATTTTGGAGTTTAAATGAAGTTAAACCTGATAAGGGAGTATTAGTTATAACATGGGTAGGATTTAATAATTTTAAAGCTTTATTTACAAGTTATGTTGATGTTTATGGAGATACATTTGGGAGTGTTTTAGCTGATTCTTTATTTAGTCTTACATTAAATTTAATTGTAGTGGTTATATTTAGTTTAATTATTGCTGTATTATTAAATACAAAATTTAGAGGGAATTCATTTGTGAAGGCAATATTCTTTATTCCGGTTATCTTTAATGCAACTGCAATTGCTTTTGCACAAGATGGGCTTGGTGGTAGAATAAATAGTTCTATGTCAGGTAATTTCACAATCGCAAATGATTTTAATGCCCTCCTTGCTAGTATGTCACTTCCTGATGGATTTACTGCCTTTTTAGTAACTGCTGTAAATCAAATATTTACAATTGTAAATATGTCTGGAGTTCAAATTTTGATATTCTTAGCAGCTATTCAATCTGTTCCTAACAATCTATATGAAGCAGCAAAAATGGAAGGTGCTACAAAATATGAAATATTTTGGAAAATAACTTTTCCAATGGTATCACCGATATTTTTAACTGCAGCCATTTATACCATAATTGATGGTTTTGCACGGAGTCCGATACTTAATTTCTATGAGACTTCAAGAAATGTATCGCAATATGGAATTGCATCGGCTGTTGCTGTAATTTACTTCATATTTAGTGTTTTATTTATTGGTATTGTTTATTATATTATGAAAGCGGGGTTGTTCTATCATGATGAAAAATAACAAACTTGTTTCTAATATAAAACAAAAACTACATAATCTTCAACATAATATTAAAGAGACAATCTCAACCCCAACAAAGAAGAGGATTTTAAAAGATAGAATATCTTCATTCTTCGTGAATGTATTAAAATATGTTTTACTTTATGGTTTATGTTTTGTTATTTTGTATCCCCTAATCCAACAAATAGCTGTTGCTCTTAGACTTCCAGAGGATGTTAATAATCCAACAGTTTTATGGATACCTGAAACTTTCTCATTACTTAACTTTAGAGCTGCTATGGCTGCTTTGAATTATTGGAATGCATTAAGAAATACTGTTATCTTATCTTTTGGTGTTACAATTCTTCAAGTTATTGTAACTGCTATGGTTGGATATGCGCTTGCGAGATTAAAATTTAAAGGTAGAGATTTAGTATTCTATTTAGTTATATTTACTATAATAGTCCCTACCTCAACGATATCCCTACCAGCATTCCTTAATTTCAACAAATGGGGAATGTTAGGAAAACCTATAACAATATTCTTGATGTCAGGACTTGGTATGGGAATAAAATCTGGTGTATTCATTTATTTGTTTAGGCAATTCTTTAGAGGAATTCCTCATGAATTAGAAGAATCTGCACAAATTGATGGAGCTGGATCAATTAAAGTTTTCACAAGAATAATGTTACCAAATGCTAGAGGTGCACTAATAACTGTTGCATTACTTGCATTTGTATGGCAATGGAATGATAGTTACTTTACATCATTATTTATCGCAGATACGAATGAAGCGATGTCAACACTATCATCTAGATTATCATATTTAATTTGGAATATTGACCAAGCTTTAAGAAATGCTGGTTATTATGCATTTGTTGGTCAAGATATATCTAAGAACCCATTCTTCTTCTCAATGATTCAAAATGCAGGTGGAATACTTGCAATGTCACCACTACTAGTAATGTACTTCTTTGTACAAAGATTATTTGTAGAGGGAGTTGAAAGATCTGGTATTGTAGGCTAGGGAGGTATTATGTTAGAAAAGATTAAAGGTGGATTAATAGTGTCTTGTCAGGCATTAGAAGATGAACCCCTTCATAGTTCATTTATTATGGGTAGAATGGCGCTAGCAGCAAAACAAGGTGGTGCTGTTGGGATTAGAGCTAATTCACCTGTAGATATTAATGAAATTAAAAAAATAACTGGCCTACCTATTATTGGAATCATAAAAAGAGACTATCCAGATAGTGAAATATATATAACACCAACCATTAAAGAAGTAGATGAATTATTAAATTCGGAGTGTGAGATTATTGCAGTTGATGCAACTAATAGAAAACGTCCAAATAATGAATCTTTACAAAACTTGGTTGCTAGAGTACATGAATATGGAAAACTTATTATGGCTGATGTTTCTACCTTTGAAGAAGCAAAAGCAGCAGAAAAATTAGGGTTTGATATTGTTTCCACAACTATGTCAGGTTATACTAATTATAGTAGACAGTTAGTTGGTCCAGATATTGAATTAATTAAAGAATGTGTTAAAGATATTAAAATTCCTGTAATTGCTGAAGGAAGAATTTCAACTGTTGAAGATCTTGAAGTAATTTTAAAACTTGGTGTTCATGCAGTAGTAATGGGTTCTATAATTACAAGACCACAGCTAATTACAAAAAAATATGTTGATGTTATAAATAGCCTAAAGGGCAATAAATAAAGGAGAAAAAAATGAAAAAATATTTAATGGTATTTTTATTACTTATGTCTCTTGGTTTAATGGTAGCGTGTAATGGTGATGAAGGTGATGATAATCCTAAAGAAAAAGAAATTGATTTAGGCGGAATTGAATTTGTTATCATGGTTGATACACCTGCTCGTCAAGATCCAAGAACAGATCAGTATGAAAGAATGTATCAAGCAGAAAAAGCTGCTAAGATAGCAGAAGTAGAAGAAAAATACAATATTAAAGTTGTTTACAAACCTCACCCATCTTCTTGGGGATTAAGTAGAAGAAACTGGATGAAAGAACAAAACTTGGCTGGATCTAAAGATGTTCATGTATTTGAAGTGAATACTTCATGGATTCCTTATTTGGCTGAAAATGGTGTAATTTCAGATTTAACTGCTTATATTGAAAAATATGTAGATAAAGAAACTGAATACTTCCCTGAAAAAGAAGAATATACAAAATTTAAAGGTGGTATTTATGGTTATGATGATATGCTAACTATGGCTGAATCAGGAATTTACTATAATACAGAATTATTAGCTGAAGTATTAGGTGAAGAAAATAAAGATCTTCCATCAAGAATGTGGGAAGAAGGAAACTGGAACTGGCAATCTTTTGAAGCTCTAGTAGATCAATTATATGGTTGGGTTATTGAACAATCTGAACCTTATCATGTTATTGGTGGTATGGGCTATAACTGGGCATATCATATGGCTAGTGCAAATGGCTTAAGATTTATAAATAATGATTTCCAAATTGAGTTTTTAAATGATGAAATGATTTCTACATTTGAATTCCTAAGAAGACTTTATAATAAAACTGCTGTTGGTAAATCAGAAGTTTGGAAAACTACAACTAACTGGTCTCTAACTGCTATTCCTGAATTCTCAGCTGGTAAAGTATTCTTCCACGATGGTGAAAGCTGGTACTTAACAATGCAAAACAGATGGTTAAGAAGCGAAAGTAATCGTAATTTCGATATTGGTTATGTTCCTTTCCCTGTAGGACCTAATGTAGAAGATGATATGTCTAATTACTATATTAGTGGAATTACTGGTCAAGCAACTTATGTAATTTCATCTGCATTTGAAAAAGAAAGAATTCCAGAAGGTTATGAACATATGTTCTTACACGATGAATTAATATTCCAAATTTGGAAAGATTTACAATATTTCTCACCAGTTGGTAGAGCATCTTATGCAAATCAATTTATTACGCGTCGTGCAACAGCTTATTATGGAAATGAAGCTAGTGTAGAAGCACATCGTGACATTTTACATAAATTAAATAGTGAATATTTCTATTATATTGAAGGAATGGATAATCATGAATTTGCAAGTGGTATGGGTCAAATTGGACTTGCTGTTACTGAACCGGGTAATGATCCAAGAACTGCTTTAGAAAGTATTGCTGTCTTTGTTGCCACACAAATTTATGAGCAATTTGGAATTGAACAAAAATAATCTTATACATTAAAAGGGGTATATTATGGCTATTAAAATTTTAAAAAGTATTAAATATTTTCTTATAATTGGTATTGTTTCTATAGTATTATCCCTTTTTAGTGTTAGTGCAAGAGAATACAATCCAACAACAAATCTAGAAACTAATCTAGGTAGAAATGTTAATTTATATGAAACTAAGGGTGAATTTTTAGGCAGTCAAAGTATTAATTATGTAACATTTAATCCTGTTACAAATAAAAGTATTAAATTAATACCTTGGGCAATATTAAACAGCACCACTTCCACAAACACAAGAAGTACTGTATTAGAGATTGCGAAAGATTATGAGCTAAAAAATCCTAACTCTAAAGTTATTGCTGGGATTAATGCGGATTTCTTTCCGTTTGTAAGTGCAAATGAGAATCCGTTTAGTGCTCAAGTAATTGATGGGGATCTTCACCAAGCTTATGTGTTTACACATGAGCAAAATGGGGTTTATTACCCAGCAAATGCTTTGGGAATATTTCCTGATGGAAGTTTAAAATCTAGTCATATAATTAGTCATACTCAAGCAACATACTTAGATATTTTTGGTGAAAATAATGAGGTTATCTATTCAGTCCAACTAGCTGGATTTAATTCAGCACCTGGAAACAACCAAACTAGTGCCTATTTTGGTTCTAGTTTTATGCAAACATTAACTTCGACTGATGGAGTTTATTATGTTTCAGCACCTAAATTCTTAAGGGATGATAATAGATTTGCAAGAGGAGTAATATCTTCTAGTAGAAATACTGCAACTCTTGAAAGAAGAACCTTTGCAATTACTACAAAGGATCCAAAAGTTAAGGAATTACTCGATGTTGGAGTTGAAATAAGGGTAACAAGAAGAGTAGCAGGTGATCTAGAAGGTGCCCAAAGTGTTGTTGGCTTTTATGGTCATCCTCTAAAAAATGGTGAAATACCAAACTATGGACCATATCCAACAGGTCTTGGTGGGTCAAGAACTCAATCAACTTGGACTACACTTCAGCCTAGAACATTCTTAGGTGTAAAAGAAGATGGTTCAGTTATTATGGGTTTAGTTGAGGGAAGAGCTACTGGAAAACTTGGTTTTTCTGGGCAAGGTGTTGGAGAATTTCTTCAAAGCTTTGATGCCAAAGAAGGCTATATGTTTGATGGTGGTGGTTCTAGTACTTTAGTTGCTAGAGTAAATGGTGTTTTAAAACAAGTTGCAACTGGTACTGATGGTGTTAGAGCAATAGTAAATGCGCTATTATTAGTAGAACAAGAAGTAGACCCTATTGAACTTAATCCTGTTATTGAAGATATTAAATCAGATTCGTTTAAAATTAAATTAAATCCTACAATCCCTGCTGGGTTTGTAATTGAAAAAATAGAAGCTATAATTAACGATTCTTATCAAGAAATAACTAATAATGAATTATTAGTTGAAGGTGCTAATGTTAATTCTAGTAATTCCCTCCGTTTTAAAGTCTATTACAAAGAAAACGGACAAGAGAAAGAGTTTACTACATTAAAAAATTTAAATGTACAAACTATTGCTATGCCTCCGGAAGTGATAATTGATGTGAAAGAGGTTACTACAACATCAATAACTGTCCAGGTAACATTAGAAAGAAATGGATCAGTGATTTTAGAATCATACTTCTCCTTAAACGATGACTCAAAAACACTTCCGGTTGGTACTAGCGAATTTACATTTACAGATTTAGAACCCGGAACAAAGTACACTTATACAGCAATTGTTAATTATAACGATGAAAATGCAGTTAAGTTTTATACATATCCTATTACTGAAATTGAAACCAAAACTTCATTAATTGATAAAAAAGGCTGTTTCAATGCAAGTGGAATGATAATGGTATTTGCTTCTATTGCGCTATTAGTTGTTTTAACACGAAGAAGATTCAAATAATATTAATCGAAAAATATTTATTAAGAGAAATAAAGCATTTCAAAAACTGAAATGCTTTTTTATATAATTAGAGTTTTATAATATTTATAAATTATATATTAATATTCTTAGCTATTTATCGTAATATTATAGTTTTTATAAAAAAGGTTGAAAAACCCTATAATTACCGCCAAATATCGTC
>Ga0265293_10000516_pt1 | contig 92109 bp, 71 predicted proteins | sample Munlanlewell138R_FD_192505 | JGI IMG/M metagenome (GOLD analysis project Ga0265293, IMG submission 192505) | Leachate microbial communities from a municipal landfill in Southern Ontario, Canada - Leachate well 138R | ecosystem: Engineered > Solid waste > Landfill > Unclassified | place: Canada... | reverse complement strand
AGACTTTTGCCTTCTAACATGCATTTTAGGTATTCGAGCATTTTATCAGCTTTTCGCATGCGATATACGAAGGTTCTAGCTGTTTCGCGGTATTGTCGGCCGCAATCTTTGCATTTGTACACTTGTTTGCCATCGCGTACTCCTGCTTTTATCACATTTTCGCTTTTGCATCGAGGGCAGATGGGTGCTGTGCTTTGTATTTTTAGTTTCTGATAATCTACAGCTGTGTAGTTGTTTTTTAATAAAAATTGATATAGATTATCTAGAAATCTACGTTTCTGCTCTTTGGGTAGAGCTTGATAATCTAGTAGATTAAAATTATCCATAATTATTTTTTTGTAAAATTAAATAAAAATTATTTGATGTAAGTATAAACTACGTAAAGTAAAACAAAGGATAAATTCCTCTAACCCCTTTACATTTTTATTCATAATATTATTAAAAGTGGCTTTGTATATGGTAAATAAAACAACAAATCTATTGATATAAATCAAGCATTTTAATTATATTAAAAAGATAATAAACTATAACCTACGATTAATATTGAGTTTAGCTAAAGTATGCATACTTCAATAATGTAAATTATATATTTTTTGAAATAAAAAAATTAATTATCTTTGCACAACAAAAACATAATAATTATGGCATACGTAATAACAGAAGATTGTACAGCATGTGGTTCATGCATAGATGAATGCCCAGCAGAGGCTATCTCTCCTGGTGATATTTACAAAATCGATCCAGAACTCTGTACAGATTGTGGATCTTGTGCAGAAGTTTGCCCTGTAGAGGCTATTCATCCAGAATAAGATTAAAAAAAAGAAAATAGGGGATCATCAAATGATCCCCTATTTTTGTATTATATATAAAATCAAAAAACATAATATTTTAATTATAAAAATTCCATTGCAGTCCCCATCTAAATGTCATATCTCTCATAGGATGGCCAGCTATAGTCATGTATTGCCTAGTTTTAAAAACACCATCTGTGAAATTCTCAAGTTGTACAAAAATAATTGCTTTTTTCACTTTTAATTGTATATTTAATGAAGGATAAATGAAATTACCTAATTTATTTTCACTAACTACAAAATACTGAATATTTGGATTCCATGCTGGAGCATAATATTTAGTCAAATACAAAAATTCTATACCGGTCTTTAGATGTGCATTACCTTTGAATAATGGAGTATGGTAATAAAATACATTACGTGTGAGCCATACTGGTACTGAAATTGTCTTTTTGTTATATGGATATTGGAATAAATGATAGGTCTGTAAAACAAAATGCTTGCCGAAATCAAACCTTAAATCAAATTCTAATGTAGCAAATAGATATGGATCTGATGATCTGATAAATCCATATTTATCAAAAAATAATTGCTTTTTTACATATCCACCACATAATGCAACATTACCAAATTTATTTTTATTTTTTAAATTAGCCCATATTATTTCTGTTTCGGGTAATAGCTTATCATAACGATAATATTTACCTAAAAAGTGTGAATAAATATATGGTTGTGAAAATTTATTATAACCTATTCCATAAGAAAAAGAAGGAAAATGACCAGATATGTAAACTTTTTGATCACGATAATCGCCCCAATAGTACTGCATTGATATATTTACAAATTTTTTAAAATTAATATCAGCATTGATAAAAGTAAAGATAGGTTTACTTTTTAATAAATTCATTTTGAATTTGCCAAAAGAATAATTATAGTTAATATTAAAGTCCCAATTTTTAGTATTTGCTTTCACCCCTACTATATTATCTAGTAACCATACGTTTAATGAATCGAATATGCTATCATTTTGCAATCCATCATAAAGATAGTAAAAATCTTCAGAGGGTTTATTATCAGTATATCTATAGCTATATTGTGAATATGATATATAATGAAATAATTCAATAAATTTATTGATTTTATATGAATGCGAATAGTAATAATCATTAATTTTGTGATAAGCACTAGCTTCTGGTAAATAAATATTTAGAAGTATACGATCTGTCTTAGCAGAATCTACGAATGAACTCATATTTTTGATACCGCCATTTTCTTTTGTGGTTCTATTTTGCTGAATCAGTCCGAGATAATAATCATATTTTTTGTTTTTAGTATTACCGAAAAAGTTAATATAAAATTGATTTTGCCTTACCATTGAATTAGCATAAGTAGAAGGAGCATAAAAAGTGCGATAAAAAAAGTTAAAATTAGCAAAATCCAATATTGGCATAGTGAAATGAGTTTGAAAAAACTCTTCACGTTTGATACCTTGCATAAATCGTGCTTGCATAATAGCTGTATCAGATTTGATAAGTGGTATATCTATGGGATCAAAAAAACCAACAAATTTCAAGTAGGGCAATCTAATATTCGATATTTTCTGATGTTTTATCAGATCAGGTATCCGAGCTGGATATACTATCCCGCCTACTAAATCATTTGTTAAATTGTATTTATAATCTTTATAAGGATAAAAATGAAAAAATGGAACTGTATCAAAATCATATCTAAGAGAATCAGGGTGAATTAGATAATTTTTGAAATTCCACTCATAAGCCTCTACATGCTTGATAGTAATTGTATCTTCTGATTGAGAAAACACTAAATCAGATAAAGCGAAACAAAATAATAAAAGAAAAAATATATTTTTATTCATCAATTGCAAAATTACTAATAGAAAATAAAAATATTGCCAAAAATTGACAATTTTTTTATGACAAAATTAGCAAATAAACAAATTCTAAAGATTTTGACTAACAATATCAATAATTCAAAATTAAGAAAAATTAAATTACAATTAAAAAAAATAAATTTTTATATATTTGCATAATAAAAAAATAAAATGAAAAAGTTTTTTGCTATAGTTATACTAAGCTTTTTATTAATAAATATATCACTAGCACAAAAAACACCTGCTTACAAGATTCAAGTTATAATACCACAATTAGCAGATACAAATGTTTATTTGGGTTATTACTACGGTAAATGGCAATATGTGAGAGATTCTATCAAATTGGATAAAAATGGGCGAGGCACATTTCATACCAATGATACTGTAGGTAGCGGTATGTACCTGCTCATCACTCCATCAAAAAAATATTTAGAATTTATATTGAATGATAATGAGAGAATTTTTACCATAGAAACTGACACTACAGATTTGCTTGGTAATGCTAAGGTAAAAGGATCTAAAGAAAATGAACTTTTTTTTCAGTTTAATAAAACAATCTCTAAGCCTTCTAAAGAAATATACCAGTTACAACAAAAAGTCAAAGATTTTAAGCAGAAAAATTTGAATGATTCAGTAAAATATTATAATGATAAAATAAAAAATTTAATAGATAGCATTAATACAATGAAGCTAAAATATATGGAGCAATATCCTAATACACTTTTAGCTAGAATATTTAAAGCTACTAAAGAACCCGAAATTCCTGATACATTACCATTGACAACTGATGGTAAACCTGATAGTACTTATCAATATTACTATTACAAAGAACATTATTGGGATAATATAGATCTGGCCGATGAAGCACTGCTACGCACTCCTATTTATCATAACAAATTAGAATTTTATTTTAATAATGTAATAGTGCAGCATCCTGATAGTATTATCAAAGAAATAGATAAAGTATTAGCTAAAGCATCTAAAAATAAAGAAACTTTCAAATATGTGTTATGGTGGTTGACATATAATTATGAGACAAGTAAAGTGATGGGCTTTGACAAAATTTTTGTTTATCTAGCTGATAATTACTATAAAACAGGAAAAGCTTTTTGGCTGCCTGAAACTTCTGTACAACGAATATTAGATAGAGCAAATGAAATACGTCCCACCCTCATCGGTACTATAGCTACTAATCTGATTTTACTCGATACTGCTAAAAATTTAATATCCTTGCATAATATCAATGCTAAATATACATTATTGTATTTCTGGGACCCTACCTGCGGACATTGCAAAAAAGAAACACCTAAATTAGTTGATTTTTACAATAAATATAAGGACACTTTCAATTTGCAAGTATTTGCTGTATGTACAGATAGTAGTTTTAATGAAATGAAAAAAGCAATAAAAACATATAATATGTATGATTTTATTAATGTTAATGGAATATATACAGCATCGGTAGATTTTAGAAAATATTATGATATATATTCTACTCCCGTATTATATGTTTTAGACCAATATAAACGTATAATAGCTAAACGTTTATCAGTTGATCAACTTTATGATTTCTTAAAAAATTATGAAAAAAATCCACTTTTTCCTGATCCACCAGAACCAATGCAATGGAAGTCTATACCTATTAATCCTCAAAGTCCCGTAGAACAGAATTATTAAAATAATTTATACTAATTAGTTGTAATGTATTAATGATAATATCAATGTTTTTTTCTTTTAAAAGTATTTTTTATAAATAACCAAAAAGTTGGTTCTAAGTAATAAATTATAGGAATATATAAAAGGATTAAACTATTATGAGCTAAAATATTTAAAAAATGATTGTCGATAGTAGGGACAAAAGAACCGATATATACTATAATGATCCCCGTTATAATATATACGATTATTTTCTTTAATTCATAGGGAACGGGGTAATACTTTTGTGATAAAAAATAACTTATTAGCACAATAGAAAAATTACAAATCAGATTAGCCCATGCACTACCTACGTAACCGATTTTGGGTATTAAAATTATATTTAAAATTATTAAAATAGTAGTGCCTATTATGCTAACTATTGCTCCCATGATAGTTTTATCTGTAAGTTTGTACCATATACTTAAATTATAAAAAATACCTAAAAATAATTGACTAAGTAATAAAATATTAACTACTGTCAGTCCTTCGAAATATGCTTTACCCACAAAATATTTTATATAATCCATATTTAGCATAGTAAAAGCATAGATTATTACTAAAGTAATGACAAAATAATTCATTACTTTAGCATATACACCTTTAGCATCGCTGTCTTTTGATTGCTCGAAAAAAAATGGATCTGCCGCATAACGAAAAGCTTGTATGGCCAAACTCATTATTACTGAAAATTTAAATACCATCCCATATACTCCCATTTGATGTAAAGCTATCTCTGGTGGTAATAAATTTTTTAATAAAATTCTATCAATATTATTATTTAAAATGCCAGATAATCCTAATATTAGTAGCGGTATAGCGTATTTGAGCATTTTATTCCACAATTTTTTATCTATTTTTATTTTTACTTGCTTATAATGTGGAAAAAGCAATATTAAATTTAGCAAACTTGTTACTACATTAGCTACAAAGATATAGCCTACCCATGGTTTACCATCTGTAAAGATAGAAAGAAAACTTTGTAATTCAGGGTGATTATTATATGCATTAGGTATAATTACTAAAAATAATATGTTTAAAAAAACATTTACAACAATATTAATGATGCGAATGCTGGCAAAAGTCATTGCTTTGCCTTTGCTCCTAAGATATGCAAATGGAATACTAGCTACTGCATCAGCACCTGCTACTATTGCAAAAAAAATCACATATTCTGCATTACCTGGATATCCTAAGCTAGTGGCTATACCATTAGAAAAAATACTTAATATAATAACAAATAAGCTGGAGGTTAATAATATAGAACTAAAAGATGTACTATATACTCTATCTTTATCCTTTATATTTTGATCATTTATAAATCTAAAAAATGCCGTCTCCATCCCATAGGTTAATATCACTATAAATATGGCAGCATATGCATAGAATTCGATATAAACAGCAGCCTCTACAGGTAAAAATAATCTCGAATATAATGGTACTAAAAGGTAATTTAATAATCTGCCAAGTATACTACTAGCTCCATAAATCACAGTTTGCTTAGCTAAAGAAGAAACGGAATTCTTTGTCATTATTTTATGGGTTAAGTAATTACAAAGATAGAAAATTAAGAATAAATAAAATGAACATTATTTGAAAACTTTATAATCTGAAATATTTATTTACAAATAAAACATATAGCATTTTTTGCATATTCACTTTATATGAAAAATATAAGAAATTGTAATTATAAATTAATTCATTAATTAAGTATGCATTATGTTATTTAAAAAAAAAAATTAATGAATTAGACGTTTGACTAATAAAATAACAGTAAGATTACAAAATCTGAACTAAGATAATCATATCACCTTGGCATCTATTAGTTTGAGTATATAGGAATTTAGTAATAAGTATGACTATAAAGGTGTTGATTATTATACGGCTCTTTGCTCTTAGTTCAAAAGGTTTGATTTATATCTTTGATGCTAAATTTCTAAATATTCTAGACCTTCCACATATCGGCTTTTCTTTTGCCTCGATCATATTGCATCATTGAGATCATCTGAAAATTAATGGTTCGAAATATTTTTTTCTTATCAACTAAGCGTCTAATTCAATAAAATTATTACAATTTTTTAAAATCATTTGCAGTAAAACCGTCATTGTCTTTGTTTTTAACCAAATGCATATCATAATATATGAGAGTACCACTATCAGCATCTATTATAAATTTTATACAATATAATCCTGTTTTTCCATTAGTTTTTACTGTGAATGCTACAGCTGCATTTGGATCACCATCTAGTAATAATTTATAAATTTCATCCTTATTAGTTATTTTTACTTTACCAGTATATATTTTAGAGATATTAGCTAGATTATTTACTTCATTAGATAAATTTTCTTGACAGAAATATATAGTTTTATTAGTTAATAAATTTTTATTTGAACTCGCTAATTTATTTAAATCTACAACTTTTGTTTGATTAGCTTGAAATTTAATATTATATTGAAAAAATCTAAGTATTCCAGGGATGAAATATAGATATTGCTCTTCTATCTCGTCGCTATCAGCACCTTCTGGCAGATAAGCTAGAGGAGCAGAACCTAAGTCTGGCATTAAATTTAGATTACCAGATCTAACGCCGAGAGTTATATTCAAAATATCTACATAGATAGTTTCATTATTCAATGTGAAACTAGCTTCGGACAAAAAAATAAATGAATTATTCGGATTTATTTTTAATTTATCGAACTCTTCATTATCTATAAATTTATAAGGTGTTAGTTTCCAAACCTTATTGATAGATTCTGTAATAACATTATTGAACTCACTAAAAGGATTGTCACTCATCACTACATAGGTAGTAGTGTTGAGAAATTTTTTAAATTGTTCAGGAGTAGCTAGTTTTATTTCTTGAGCTAAAATACTAATAAAAACTGAAAAATTTATGACTAAAAATAGAACGATTTTTTTCATTTTTATATACTTTTAAATAATTTTAAAGCAAAAATAGGAATTATAATTAAATATTTTGCATATATTTATTTCCAACTAAATGTATTTATCAGTGTATCGATATCTATTTTCAAGAAATCTATTATAGGTTTCAAAGAATCATTATTAGGTATATTATTAAAATACAAAGCACCTCTCAAGTAATGTTTGGTCGAATCTGTTAAAAAAAATTGTAACGGTGAAGCTACGTCATTACCTTCTATCTCATATATCACTCCATAAACTTTTTTTTCAGGTTTATTTATCAGTATGTTTTCTATATTAGAGCTTTTAGAAATATGTTTCACTACAAAAGTGCGTGAGTCTTCTTTGAGATCAAATAAATTATTTTGTATTTCTTTGTAAGTAAAATAAATATAAGCATTGAATCTAGGTATTGTGATATTAAACCAATATTTTGCATTTTCTTCATTGCTTTTTCCATGATAAGGGGTCAATATAGCATACGCAGGGTAACTAAATTTAAAAGGATAGACCGTATCTAACCATTTATATTCTTTTTCGGGTAAAGCTATTCTCATATAACCAAAAGGTTTAGGCATAGGCATGGTTTCTTCTTTTAAGCAACTAGTAAAAAAAAGAATTACAAATAAATATAATACAAAAATTTTTTTTATTTCAATCATCATCTTCTTCTTTTTCGGGTAATAGCTCTACACGTACTATTTTAATTCTACGCTCATCTAAAGATAAAATTTTAAATTTACAATTTTTATAAATTACTTCCTGATTTTTTTGAGGGAAATTACCAAGCAATGATAAAATAACACCCGCTATTGTTTCTATCTGATCTTCAAACTCTTCGAAATAATCTTCATCACATTGTATTAATTTAACAAAATCATTTAAGCTAATACGAGCATCTACTAGGAATGTATTCTCATCTATTTTTTTAGTAAATATCTCATCAGAGTCATTATCGTGTTCATCTTGTATCTCTCCTACGATCTCTTCTAATAAATCTTCTAATGTCACTATACCAGAGGTGCCACCATATTCATCTACCACTATAGCAATATGAACTCGATTTTTTTGAAATTCTTTCAATAAATTGCTTGCAAGCATGTTTTCTGGGATAAAAAAAGGACTACGAATATGTTTTTGCCAACAAAAATCATCTTTAGCATTAGTCATAAAAGGTAACAAATCTTTTATATATAATACGCCTTTTATGTTATCTATGTCCTTTTCGTATACAGGGTAACGAGAATACTCATACTCTAATATCAGATCAATAATCTCCTTGAATGTTGATTCAATTGGTATAGCTATTACATCTATACGTGGTTTCATTATTTCTTTTACTTCTATATCGCTTAGTTTTATGACTCCTTTCAAAAGTACAGTAGTAGTATTAGAATCATCACTATGAGCAGTGCTTAGAGTAGATTCTATAGCATCCGATAGCTCATCAAAAGTTAAATTTTCTTTTTGTGCAAATCTGTCTGAAAATATTTTTTTAAAAACTGGGAATATGATTAATAATTGCTTATTTATAGCAATAAAAGGTATAAAAAACCACAGAAAATATTTGATTATTGTTTTAGGTTTTAATGATTTAATAATTAAAAGCAAAAACCATTCTCCAAAAATATAATCAACAATACCCACACACACAAATGAAATCAGTAAGGCAACAATTATATTTATTAGGGTTACATGATTTAGAATGAATAACCACAAAAGGAAAGTTTGAAATATTATAATAAAGATGCGAAATACAAACCAAGTAAATAAAGGTGCTTCAGGTTTTTCTAAATAATTTTTTAAATAAAACTCAATTGCATTTTTAGGTTTTTGATTATTTTCAATAAAATTAATAGGCAATTGAAAAAATGTATATTCTAGTAAAGCTACAATAATATACATTAATGTAGATAAAACAAATAATATTACAAATAAACCTGTAGAAATTAGGGGAATATCTTCCATTTTTTATAGACTACTACTCCATTATTTTTTAAAAAGGCAAGTCATCACTAGGTTCGAAACTTTCTTCGATTTCTAAATCTACATTAGTAGGTGTAGCTCCGAGTTGTTGCTCATTTTGAATATTATCAGCGGGAAATTTATCATCTTTATTTGATAGCATTATTAGATTATCAGCTACTATCTCATAACCACGTCTTTGCATATTTAGATTATCTGTAAATTCATAAGAGCGAAATCTACCTTCTATATATAAAGGCATTCCTTTTCTTACGTATTTTTCTGCTATTTCAGCTAGTCTACCCCAAGCTGCGATATTAAACCATTCAGTATTATCAGTATTTTCTCGTCTCATAGTAGTGACTGCTAAGCTAAAAGATACTTTTTTATTGTCTGGATTATCTACCTTTACTTCTGGATCTCTACCTACGTATCCTATTAAACAAACTTTATTTAAACCTAACATATTTTACATATTTTATTTTTTCAAAATTAATAATAATATTTTATATGGTAGATTTATTTTAAAAAAAAATAAAGGTGGATTTTAAATTTAAAATCCACCTTTATAAAGAAATCAAAATGTATCTTTTAAGGCTCTTTTAATAATATCTATAGATTCTAATATTTGATTTTCATTAATTATAAGAGGTGGGGCAAGCCTTATAATATGCTGATGTGTTGGTTTAGCTAATAAGCCATATTCTGCCATTTTGAGGCATAGATCCCATGCTTCTTTACCATTTTTAGGTTTTATAACTATGGCATTTAATAGACCTTTACCTCTTACTATTTCTAAAACATCAAATTCTTTTTGTAATTTTTTCAGTTCAGTTCTAAATATTTCACCTAATTTGCCTGCATTATCTGCTAATTTGTCGTCGACTATTACTTCTAATGCTTCTTTAGCAACTATACAAGCTAAAGGATTGCCACCAAAGGTAGAACCGTGTTGACCAGGTTTAATAGTAAGCATGATTTCATCATCAGCTAATACAGCTGATATAGGCATCATACCACCACTCAAAGCTTTACCTAAGACCAAAATATCTGGGCGTACATCTTCATAATCACATGCAAGCATTTTACCTGTACGGGCTAATCCTGTCTGTATCTCATCAGCGATAAATAAAACATTATTTTTTTTGCATAAATCGTAACATTTTTTCAAATAACCCTCATCAGGTACTACTACACCAGCTTCACCTTGAATAGGTTCTACTAGAAAAGCAACTACATTAGGATCTTTAAGGGCTTCTTCTAGGGCTTGTACATCATTATAAGGTATCTGTACAAAACCTGGGGTAAATGGACCATATCCAGTATATGCATCTGGATCTGTGGAAAAGCTAATAATAGTAATAGTACGTCCATGAAAATTATTATTACAAGTAATTATTTTAGCATCGTATTGTGATATTCCTTTCACTTCATAAGCCCATTTACGAGCTAACTTGAGAGATGTTTCTACAGCTTCGGCTCCAGAATTCATCATTAATACTTTATCATAACCAAATAGATTTGTTATGTATTGAGTAAACAAGCACAAAGCTTTAGAATAAAAAGCACGAGAAGTCAATGTAAGGGTTTTGACTTGTTCTATCATAGCATTTACTATTCTGGGATTGCAATGTCCTTGATTTACTGCACTATAAGCTGATAAAAAATCATAGTACTTTTTACCTTCTACATCCCATACATATATGCCCTCGCCTCTCTCTAGCACTACTGGTAGTGGGTGATAATTATGAGCACCGTACCTCGAATCAATTTCGATCAATTGTTTTGAACTATACTTTTCCATAAAATACTTTTTTACAAATATAATAAAAATTTAATTGTCTGAGTTACAATAAATCAAAATTTCAAAATTTATAATAATTTATAAAATAAAAATGAGATAATAAATAATTTATAACAAATAATTTATAATATTTTTGATAAATAAAATATAATTTCAGATAAACAATAATTACATTACTATCATAATATTAAAAAACCAAATCTTAATAATTCAAGATGATTGAAGATGAAAAAATATTTATAAATTTGCAAGAAAAACTTAAATATGAAAAAAGTAATTAGTGTTTGCTCTCTTTTTATCATTCCTGTAATAGCAAGTGCTAGTGAGGCTAGCTTAGTTGTTCCTGAGAGCATGAAATCTGTCAATTGGTTATACTGGGGCTTTTTGATAACAATCCTTGGTCTAATATTTAGTTTTTGGCAATATAAAAAAGTAGTCAAACAACGAGCGCACGAAAGCATGCTCGATGTAGCAAATGTAATTTATCAAACTGGCAAAACATATTTAATTCAACAAGGAAAATTTCTAATTATATTATTTTTAATAGTAGGTTCTGTAATAGCCTTTTATTTTGGTTATTTGAGTGAACCTAGGTTTAGCTTTGGTAATGTTTTATTTATATTGATGTGGACTCTAATAGGTATTTTAGGATCATATTCTGTAGCCTGGTTTGGTATCAGGGTAAATACATTGGCAAACTCTCGAATGGCTTTTGCAAGTTTAGAGAATAAACCTTTTAAACTATTTAATATACCTATGCAAGCTGGTATGAGTATAGGAATGATGCTAATAAGCTTAGAATTGATGATAATGTTATTTATATTGATGGTATTACCTGGAGAATTAGCAGGTGCAAGTTTTATAGGTTTTGCTATTGGTGAATCTTTAGGTGCATCAGTTTTAAGAATAGCAGGAGGGATTTTTACAAAAATTGCTGATATTGGCTCTGATCTTATGAAAGTAATATTTAAAATCGGTGAAGATGACCCACGTAATCCTGGTACTATAGCTGATTGTACAGGTGATAATGCTGGAGATAGTGTGGGCCCAACTGCTGATGGATTCGAAACTTATGGTGTAACTGGTGTAGCTCTTATCACATTTATCTTATTAGCAGTTGATGGCATTAATAATCAAGTGCAATTTTTAGCTTGGATTTTTGGTATTCGTCTTACTATGATAATAGCTTCTTTATTAGGTTATTATATTAATAATGCTATATCTAACAAAACTTTTGGAAAATCTAAAGAAGTAGATTTCGAAAAACCACTTATGTCGCTCATTGTTATTACATCTATTATTTCTATTGCTATGACATTTCTAGTAAGTTATTTAATTTTAGGAGCAAATTATCCACGTTTATGGGTGGGATTAAGTATTATAGTAAGTTTAGGAACACTAGCAGCACTAATAATTCCTGAATTAACAAAATTTTCTGTTAGTCCCAAATCTAAACATACCAAAGTAGTTATGGAATCTAGCAAGCGTGGTGGCGCATCTTTAAATATTTTATCTGGTATTGTATCTGGTTATTATTCAGCTTTTTATCATGGTTTAGCCATAGCTATTTTGATGTTTCTCGGATATCTAACTACTCAATCATTTGGATTATCTGCATATATGATCTATCCAGTAGTATTTAGCTTTGGATTAATAGCTTTTGGTATGTTAGGGATGGGACCTGTAACCATAGCTGTCGACAGTTATGGTCCTGTTACTGATAATGCTCAATCTATCTATGAATTATCACTAATCGAAGAAATCCCAAATATAGAACAAGAAATAGAAAAAGATTTTAATTTTAAACCAAATTTTGATGACGCTAAACATTATTTAGAATCTAATGATGGAGCAGGTAATACTTTTAAGGCTACTGCCAAACCAGTTTTGATAGGTACTGCAGTAGTAGGTGCTACTACTATGATTTTTTCTATTATTTTAGTTATAAAAAATACATTAGGTATAGATCCAGCACAAATATTGAACATATTAAATCCATTTACAATTTTAGGATTTTTATTAGGTGGTAGTGTGATTTATTGGTTTAGTGGAGCGGCTAATCATGCAGTAAATATAGGTGCTGGCAAAGCAGTAAATTATATTAAACAACATATACAATTAGATCCTAATGCTCCTAAAAAAGCATCTACTAAAACATCAAAAGAAGTCGTACGTATCTGTACTATCTATGCACAGAATGGAATGATAAACATTTTTATAGCTATCTTTTCATTTGCTTTAGCTTTTGCATTTTTTTCTTCACCTGCCTACGATATTAATGCAGTTTCTTTTTTTATTAGCTATCTAATTTCTATTGCCTTTTTTGGCCTTATGCAGGCTGTATTTATGGCTAATGCGGGGGCTGCTTGGGACAATGCAAAAAAAATTGTAGAAGTAGATATGAAACAAAAAGGAACACCTCTACACGATGCTACCATAATAGGCGATACTGTTGGTGATCCTTTTAAAGATACTGCTTCAGTGTCTTTAAATCCTATTATTAAATTTACTACTTTGTTTGGACTATTAGCAATGGAAATCGCTATTAGTGATGGTTTTAAATACATTGCTCCATATATTGGCATAGTATTTTTAATAATAGCTTTATTTTTTGCTCTTAGATCATTTTTTGGATTAAAAGTGACTAATTAAATACGCAAATTCTAACATTATTATAGTTAAAGAATATGAATATATAAAATACTTATCAGCATAAGATCATTGTTAGAGGTAATAAATTTTGACAAATCTAATTCTTTTATAAGAAGGAAATTTTAACACATATGATAGCTGAATAGTGAAACAAAAAAGTGTAGCTATTATATTTTTAAATACTTAATTAAAATTCTTTAATTTTAGTTAATTAAATTGTAAATTGTAATATGATATTTCCTTATTCTACGATGGATATTTTTACAGTGTTTATGTGTTTACTAGCTTTTATAGGCATGCTAGCAGTGTGTATCACCCAATCACCAACGCGTAAAAAATTGTTTTCTTTTAAATAATTCAATGTGTCTTCTATACTTTCATCTGTACTATTTTGATTGTCGTAATTAAATGGGGCAACTCCCCAAATAAGACAGAGCTTACGTATAACTTTCTCTTGCGATGTAAATGCATAAATAGGCACGGGCGATCGATAAGATGACATTTGTATAATAGATGATCCCGTATAAGTGAGACCAATAATAGCAGAGATAGGATATCTCAGCACTACTTCGGTCGCTATGGAAGCTGTTACATATTGTATTCTATTACAATTTAATTTTAATGGAGAGGCCATTTTGAAATTTTTAGTTAAAAATTTAGTAAATTCAGGATTTTTTTCAACTTCTCCTATTACTTTTGCCATTGTTTCTACCACTAAGACAGGATGTTTCCCTATTCCTGTCTCATCTGTTAGTAATAATGCATCTGCACCATCTAAAACTGCATTGGCTATATCTGTAACTTCTGCACGTGAAGGTATAATATCATCTATCATACTTCTTAATAATTGAGTAGCTACTATAACTGGTTTAGCTAATTGTCGTGCCCTTGTGATAATTCGTTTTTGCCAAACAGGAAGTTGATATATAGGCATTTCTACACCTAAGTCACCTCTGGCTATCATTACTCCATCAGCAGCTATTATTATTTCATTTAATTGTCTCAAAGCTTCGGGTTTTTCTATTTTGGCAATTATACTGAGATCACTTTCTAGTGATTCTAAAAAATGTCTAAATTTTAATATATCCTGAGCACTTTTTATAAAAGATAAAGCCACCCAGTCGAAATCGTGAGAAGCAATAAATTTCAAATCTTCTTTATCTTTTTCTGTAATAGGAAATATAGATAGATTAGCGTTGGGCACATTAAAGCCTTTTCGAGAAAGCAATGGACCACCTCTTATTACTTTAGCTTTCATTTCTTTAGCACTTAATACTTTTTCTATACTTAGTACTATTTTGCCATCATCTATTAATACCTGATCACCTTCTCTAAAATCAGTAAAATTTTCATATTTTAGAGTAAATCTATTCGCATCTCCTAATATTTCTTCATTTGTAATATAGACGTCAGCATCATTTTCTAATATCACTCCATCTTTTATCTCACCAATTCTCAGCTTAGGTCCTTGCAAATCTGCAAGCAATGCGCATGGTTTATTATTTTTAAGTGATACTTCTCTGACAATCTTAACAACTTCGTCAGCTTTTTCATAACTAGTATGTGCAAAATTTAATCTAAAAACGTTTGTACCAGCTAAAAGCATTTTTTCTATAGTTTCTATATCCCAAGATGCAGGTCCCAACGTTGCTATTATTTTTGTACGCAAAAAATTTGAATTCATAATTTAATATTTTTACAAAGTTAAGTATAATAATAAAATAAATTAATTCGATAATAAAACTTTTGATTTACATTTATTGAAATCCTAATTTATTTTTTAATAAATAATAATTATAAATACTTTGAGATACCAAGTAAAAGTTGTGAATATGAGAATCTGAGACTGCGGAAATAAATAATATTAAAAATTTATTAATTAATTTTATTATACTATAAAAATAAATATTACTGGAGCAATATTTACTTAGTTATTTCACAAAGAGAAAAATTACAGATTTAAAATTTCTCAATAGTATATTGTAAATTATTAAAACCCTACATAAGTAAAATTAAGATCACGTGGATTGATAGCCATAACAGGAATTTCATAATCATTGAAAAGCATGATTTCATCTTCAGGTTTAAGAATAAAATTAAACATATTTACGTGATCAGGATCTGTCATAATCAGAATAAGGTCTGCATCTATGCTATGAGCATATTCGATTACTTGTTCAGCAAATTTTTTTGAGCCTGTATCTTCATCCTCTTTATAATCTACAATGTATTTTACATCATTAGCTTTAAATAATTGTTCTACTTTAGAAAGTATAGTCCTTATTTTTACTGGATAAATTGGGTCAATTTTGTCAGAACGAACTTTTAAATGAATCGTAGCATCGAATAATTTACTTACATATATGGCCCATTTAATTTTTTGACGAGATTCTAATGTATCATCTAGAGGAGTAACGATTTTTTTATAAGGTCTATATAACCTTTTCTGGACGACAATAAAAGGTATCTTACTACTAGTAATAACTCTACGAGCATAGCTACCAAATAAATTTTGTATACCATGTCTACCGTGCGTTCCCATAACGACCAAAAAAGCATTATGATCTTCACTAGCTTCCGCAATATCACTAAATATACTACCTTCTCTAGCTTCATATTCGAAAGGAACACCATATTTATTTGAAAATTCATCAACTTTTTCTTGTAATTTTTCATTTACAAGTTCATTAGTTACTTTATAAACATTTAATAGCTCTCGAGTATCTTTATTAATAATATGCAACAAAACTACAGGAATTTCTAAATCTTTAGCTATATTAGCCGCATGGTCTACGGCACAATTGGCTACTTCTGTGAAGTCAAATGGAACTAATATTACACTCATATATTTTATTTTTTATTATCTATTAGTTAGACCTTTAATTTTTCTAAAAGTTTAATTACCAATTCTAAATTGGCTAATTTTTTTTCATTTCTTAAATAATATGCTGATCTTGTAAAATAATTATGTTTTTTTAAAAAATCTATTTCAAATTCATACCAATCTTCTACACTAAAATGTATACCATACTCATTTAATTCTTTTCTTAAATTACAAGCTCTTACAAAATAATCATCCCTTCCTAAATAATCTAAATCCGCATCGCATAATATAGCACTTACTCTATCAAATGGCTTTTGTGGCATTTGTGTAGTTCTTATTACTTCATTTATGTAAAGAATAGATTCTTTGTCATATCCATATCTTGGTAAAACTAAGTTGGCAATCGCTGCCGATGCATCCTCATTTTTAGTATAACGTATCAAATAACCAGCATCATGAAACAAAGCAGCTGTATATAAATAAATCTTATCAATATCTGTAAACCCTTCCATCTCACTAAAAAGTTCTGCAGCAGATAATACATCTAAAGTATGTTCTAAACCATGATAGTATAAATTAGATGGTAATCCATTAGCTAATCTATTTAGTATGTATTGTTTAGCCCCTTCGTAATTCATTTATTTTTTAAAAAAATAATATGGCAAAGATAATTAAAAAAAATTAAAATATAAGAATAGTTACAAATTTTCATTGTGTAAATCAAGTGTATTCTAATTTATACAATTTTATAAATAAAATGTAACCCCTTCTTTTAAATTATTTTGATTAAAAAAAGTATTTATACCAGGTTATAAGATATTAGTAATTGGCTTTTATCCACTTGAATTTTATTTTTTATAATTATATAATTTTATTAGTGATTACCAAGATTATGAATATTAGATTATTCATAAAATTTCTTAATTCAATAATGTTGAATTAACGTTGAAAACTTGAAACTGTTGTTAATATGTAAATTTGGAGATGTAGATTTGGAAGTGTGTAGAATTTTAATATATGTTTCAATTAACATATGTTATATTCACTAACTCTCTATACCGATACCATGCCCACCTGTCCGAGGATGCAAGATTGAGCATTCGCCCAGTATTGCTTACAGTATTGCCTGTGAGGTATTTACCCATCACTACATACCACATAATGTAGTTTTGCAGGTATTTGGTGGCTACACCCCTAAATTTGAAATATATCCAATTCGTGAATTCACTAGCCTTTTTCTTGACAGTACTTAGGCTATATATACCTCGCTTTTGTCTATGGTTAGTTACTACTTCTTTATGCTTGATTACATTCCTTCTAACCTTTTTGAATGCTTTTTTATTACTGCTACACATGACTCCATCCTTTGGCATTTTAGCCTTCAGAAATTGTTCTATCTGTTCTGAACTTAGTTTTTTGCTTTCAAATTTTTTGAATAATAAGTTGCCAGCTCTGTCAGTAGCTGCCAATACGGCTACTTTCTTTGGCTTTTGCTTCCTAGCTCGCTTCAACTCTTCGGCATTTTTGTATATTCTACCTTTTTCGGAATAATTCATCAATAGTTCATCCATCTCTACTATACCGAAAAAATTGATATTATCTTCGAAACTTTGTAGAGCTGCTAATATCTTGTGTCGCCATGCGAAGCTTGTAGGTAGGCTGATGCCCACTTCTTTAGCACAAGCTCTGAGACTTTTGCCTGCTACCATACATCTGATGTAATCCAGCATTTTCTCTTTCTTTTGCAACCTGTAAACAAAAGTTCCAGTGGTAACTCTAAATTGTCTGCCGCAATCTTTGCAACGATAGTTTTGCATCCCATTTTGTAAGCCATTTTTAATGATGTGATTGCTTCGACAGTCTGGGCATAGTGGTGGGGCACTGAGTATTTTTAGGCCTTGATAATCGACTACATCGGCTTCTAATTTTTTCATTAATGAATAAAGGTTGTCTAAGAATTCTTTATTCTCTTCCTTACTCATAGCGAGGTATTTGCTGGTGTTTTCTACAATTTTTTTCATAGCCTAAAATTTTTGTAAAAATATAAAAATTATTTAACATATAAACTTGAAAAACTTAAACATTTAATTACAACTATTCAATTCCCTTTATTTTTTATTAAAATAAGCTTCCTGCTATTACCTAAATATTAACAATAATAACACATAACAAAAACAGCTCTGATTTTATTGATTTAATTAACATTAGGTAAAAGATCTTATAGATATATAATAATCTCTATATTATTTAAATAAATTATTTTTGTATAAAATTTAATGTTTTATGTCAAAAAATAATAAAAATTGTAAAACCAAAAGCACAGATAATTTCATCGAAAAAAAGCAAATAAATCCAAAAACTTCAATAAAAACAAAAATTGGTTCCTTATTTTTTCATTATCGTAATTATATTTTCCCATTCTTTTATTTTATTTTATTTATTCCATCACCTAAAATTTTTCCTTCATTTACTATACCATTGATTTTAGGATTAATATTGCTTTTTATAGGACTTGGTATTAGATACTTTACTATAGGCTTAGTCAACATTAATAGGGCAGGTAAAAATAAATATATATATGCTGACAAATTGCATACTGATGGACTTTTTTCACTATGTCGCAATCCACTTTATCTAGGGAATATAATTGAAATATGTGGCTTGGCATTTTTATCAAACTCATTAATTTTTTTACTCATTATGTTCCCACTTTTTGTTTTTATTTATTATTGCATTGTTCTAGCTGAAGAAGATTTTCTTTTAAAAAAATTTGGTAATGAATATTTAGAATATAAGCAAAATGTTAATAGATGGATTCCTAATATGAAAAATATTTCAAAAATTATAAATTCCACACAATTTAATTATAAAAGGGTTTTAATTAAAGAATATACAACTACTTTTATAGCTTTATTAGCAGCTACTTTATTAATAATGAAAATGTATTATGTTTTTTATCTTAATAATTTTATAAACTCACTACCATATTTTATTTCAATTATTTTTGTTTTAATATTTACTTATTTTGCGATTAGATATCTCAAAAAAACTAAAAAAATTACTGCAAAGTTATTTTTATAATTAGAAATTTTCCAAAAGTATCGTTATGAACAGTATAATTAAAAATGTCTATGTAGTGAAACTATCATCATAAATATATATTTTTGATTTATGTATGCAACAAGGATATTGCTAAAATATTATTAACCTAATAATTAATTCAATAAGTATAATTAATTTTGTTAAAAAAAATTTTTTTTAATAATAATAAATCTTTAATATGGAGACCATCAAGCAACAACGCGTAGCTAGTGTAATTAAAAGAGCTTTATCAGAGATTTTTGTTAATGAAGCAAAAGAGTGGTTCGGAGATGCTATGATTACAGTTACAGTAGTTCGAGTAACTGCAGACCTAAAGCTAGCCAAAGTATATCTTTCTATTTATGGCATAGCTGATAAAAATGAGGTTTTAAAAGAAATACAAATTCTAAAACCACAAATTAAAAATTTAATGGTTCAAAAAATCAGACACCAACTTCGATGGATGCCCGATTTACAATTTTTTATTGATGATTCATTAGATTATATCGAAAAAATTGACAATATATTAAATAAATAATGAAGTCTTCTTTGCTCTCTTATTGGATAGCTTATAGATTTTGGAAATCTAAAAAATCATATAGCTTAATTAATATTTTGACATATGTTACTTTTTTTGGTATAATGATAGCTGTAGCTGCACTCATAATAGTAATCTGTGTATTTAATGGCTTCGAAGATGTAATAGTCTCTATGACAGAGGTAATTTATCCCGATATTAGTATCTCTAAAGCTGATGGCAAACCATTTGATTTAAATGAGTTGGATCTAAACTATATAAAACAAATAAATGGTATAGCATCTATAGAACCAACATTAGAAGCCACTGCACTTGCCCGATATGATGATGAGCAGTTAGTCGTTAAAGTGAAAGGAATAAATCCTAATGGTTACAATTCAAAAAATATTGCCCCATATTTATTATATGGTGAGCCTCAGGTAATCTTGTACGACTCTATCCCAGCAGCAATTTTAGGTAGTGGAGTAGCCCATAATCTGAATGTTAATATTAAGGATTATTCGAAGTATTTGTATATATATTCTATTAAAGAAAGTTCTTCTCAGGTATCAGCTACTACGCTTTTCACTGAATCAGCATGTATGATTTCTGGTATCTTTGCTATCAATCAAGATTATGATAATATTTATATTTATGCTCCTATCGATGAAGTGCAATATTTACTTGGAATAGCTAATAAATTTTCTAATATAGAAATAGGCATTTCGGATAAATCAAATATCAATAAAGTGAAAAAAGAACTTGCAAATTTATTGCCTGAAGGATTTATAGTAAAAGATAGACACGAGCAAGACGAACTTTTATTTAAAATCTTAAGAAATGAACGCTTGATAGTTTTTATATTATTAGCGTTTATTGTTTTGATAGCTTCATTAAATATTATTAGCTCACTGGGGTTATTATTGTTAGATAAACAAAAGCGTGTACAAACACTTTATGCTCTAGGTATGAATATTTCGCAATTAAAAAAACTTTTTTTGAGAGAAGGTGCTATGATTGTATTAGGAGGTGGAGCCATAGGTCTCTTACTTGGTAGTATAATAGCTTTTTTACAGTTACAATTTGGGATTGTACCTATGCATGGAGGCGATATGGTAGGACATATAGCTTACCCTATTGCATTCAAAGTTAGAGATTATTTTTTCATTATCTTACTCCTTTTATCTATTGCTATTTTATTGCCTAGAATACCTATCAAAAGAATAGATAAAGATTTCGTAGCTATTAGAAATGTTTAAAAAAATTAATATAAAATAAAAAGCAAAGGGGAATGATTTTAGAAAGTTATAAGTTTAGATTTATATGTTGTTTGTTATAGGCTATTTGTTAAAATTATTTACCCCAATTTGGTACATTAAAAGGTGTAGATACATTTTGATTTAATTTTATTTGTTTAAAGAGCACCTTAGCTATAATTAATGGATTTTCGTAAGATTTTAATTCTATATTAATATTAGTAGGCAATAACATAGTACCTATTAAATCATATTTTTCATATTTAATCGAGATACTTATATTGTCTCTATTCCAATAATTTAGTTCATTTTGTACTATCTTTAAGGAATTATTAGAAATTTTTAGATTTTGTAATAAATTACAATTCTTATCATCAGGACCGATAATAATATTTCTAGATATAGTATAGTTAGTAAATAATGAATCAGTGTGTTTTTGAATAATTTCATGGTTAAAAGAAATGAAATCATTAGCTACCAATAATGCTTCTACAACATCAAAATTTATACAAATACCAATTTTTTCATAAATTTTTTCAAATGAGTCTGTGTAATATTCTCTACTAAATCGATTAATAATTTTGATGCTATCTTTATTTACTAAAATTCTAAATATCTCTATTCCCGGCAAAACTGAGGCACTCATCCATACTAAACTATCGTGTATTATGATGATATTTGCATTGAAGTTGATTTCTTTATTTTCATAATTAAAAATACCATTAGTTTTTAAAGATATATTATTATAACTAGTATTATTTACTAATACAAAGGTGTCTTTTGACTCTATAGATATAAATTTACTATCCTGAGAGTATTGCTGAGGTGATTTAGAAGTTTTGCAACTAAAAAAAACAAGAGAAACTATCAAAATAGATAAAATAAATTTAAAACGCATAATATTTTTTATCATTTATTTTTTTATTGATTATCTCAGAGTTATTTCCATTTTCCTTAGATTTTTGCCATAGTTGCACTGCATCATCTATTAGATTTAGATGATAATAAATATCACCTGCATGTTCTAAAATTTCTGGATCCGAATCATTATACATCAAAGCTTTATCTATCCATTTTTTTGCTTCATCATAATTTTTCATTTTAAATAAAATCCAAGCCTTAGTATCAATAAAAGAAAATCTAGTAGGTTCTGTTAGTAAAACCTCATCTATTAAATTTAATGCTTTATCCATCATAGTATCTTGTTGAGCCAAAAAATATGCATAATTATTTTTGAGTACGAGATTCGCTGGATTAGCTTTTATTGCTTTTTCGAAATAATCGAATGCTTTGGCATATTCTCCTGTTTCATAGTAAGCGTTAGCTAGTAATTCTATAATAATATTTTGCAATTCTTTATTCTTAGAAGGTATATAGCTGAGTGCGTTTTCTAAATGTGGAATGCACTTTTCAAATTTTTTCTGCATAAAGGCAGCATAACCTGCATAAAAGTAAAATTCGCCTATATCAGGGTAAAAATTAAGCGCTTTATTAGCATAAAATAGCATACTATCATAATCATTTTTAGCTTCATAAGACATAATGAGATTTCTATATGTCGCGTCATTAGTAGAGTCTAACTCAAGAGCTTTTTTGAAATAAACAATAGCAGTGTCTAAAATGTTTTGTGCTTGATAATAAAAACCTATGATATTAAAAGTTTCGGCTTTATCGCTATGTAAATCTTCTAAATGATAAAATAATTGTTGTATAAATTGTTCATCTATATTGGGGTTTTCTATGCTTGTTAATATCACTTGCAGTTTGTCTTGAAAATCGACTCTTGGGTCCTTGATAGCTATTAACAATTCTTTTTTTAACTCTTCTACTTTATTAATTGCAAAATAATAATTAGCAGCGAATAGCGCTGCATACCCATCGGTACTATCACGTTGTTTATACCATTGCACTAAACGGTAGAGAGCTGTTATTTTACCTTTTTCTATTGCAAATGAGGAATATTCTTTTTTGTAATCCAAATTAGACGGATCATATTGTATACATCTCCATAGCTCATCTAGAGCTTCATCACTCTTACCTAGCAATGAGTATATTTGATATTTATAAAAACCTATTTCCGGTATAAAGCCATGCTGCGATTCTAATTTCGTAAAGATTTCTAAGGCATTATTTGGCATAAAAGCTATTAAATACATTTGTGCAGCATTTAAATAATAATCTAATATTTTAGGATTCTTAGATATTAATATCTCATATCGCTGTGCAGCTTCTCGGTATTTTCTTAATTTAACCAGTATATTGGCACTTAGTTCTAAATAATAAACATTTTCTGGTGATAATTTGATAGCAATATCGATATATTTATTTGCGCTATCCCATTTATTGTTTAGCTCATAATATTTACTAAGTAGATAATAAGCAACATCTTGCTTAGGATCTTTACTGATAATGTCAAATAATATCTCTTTTGCTTGATCTAACTCATTTAGTAGTAAACATTTTTGTGCATCTAATAAAAGATTTTGTATCTCTACTGAGGCTTGCAAAGTTTTATTAGTATCTTTTATTTTACAATTACTAAGTGAAAAGCTTAAAAATATTAATAATATAGGAATAATGACAAAGTTATATTTATTGATAAATTGTTTTTTTTCGTCTATAATGATATCTGTAGATTTGATTTTTTTTGAATATTTCATTTTCCCTTAATATATTCGTAAGTTAATTATGCAAAATTAAAATTTAAAATTAATATAAAAAATTATTTAAATACTTAGATTTATTAAGATCTAATCTGTAATTGATAATTTACATCATTGATCGGATAAATAAATATATAGTTATTCAAAAAATGGAATTTCAAATAAGATTTATTGTATATTTGTTTTGTTATTTATGATTTTTAAACTTTTTTCTTTTACATAGTTTATTTCTGCTTATTTATAAATATTTTTACATTTAAAATAGTATTATTATTTCAAATTTATTTGTTAATTTTGTAACAATGTTATTTGATAAACAATATGAGAATAATTTTACCTTTTACCATAAATGAATTATTTAAGGAAGTATGGCACGTATATCCTAATTCTCTCATAGATTTTTGTGCTAAAATAATGTTAGAGCCATATGCACTCTCTAAATCCCATTTTGATGAATTAGAAATTTATTTTAAACAGCCTGCATCGGAGATTTATGCTTTTGTGGTTACTTGCTTCCCTGATTTATTAATATCCGATATCAATTATGACATAGTTATGTGTAGAGGGTGGAATTGCTACCTAAAATATGGTAAAAATTTTTTAAATGAAGTTAATTACCAATTTAGAAATGAGTCAGAAAAACCAATTATAAAATTTCATAAATGTAATGGCAAATGCCATACAGATCAAATAGAATTAAATATAAATTCAGCTTTTTATAAAATCTTGAATAATATTAAAGAAAAAATTATAAAAAAATGAGCACTATAAAGCTTCAGTTAGGCTATGCTATCACCTCATTAGAATTGCAAAATATATGGGAAAAAGAGTTATTGTCTCTGCTCTCTCAAGATAAACATTTTATTTTAAAAAATCATAGTACAGATTTATCGCCTAATGATGATGCTATTATAATAGAAACTTTTCCTAATACTGGATTAAAAGGATTTTTGTATGCCGAACCCTTAGTATGGATAAAACATCCACTCAAGCGTACTTTATGTTTCAGAAATTTAGAACCTGAGTTAATACCATGGATAATAGAATGTGTTGTAAATCTTGATATAACTAGTTTGAAACCTTGGATACAATTAGATGATTATGGAGAAAGCTGGCCCCATATCCCTATAATAACTCAAATGCCTTGGTATGACAAGATAGTGCCCTTTTTGACAAATTCTTTTTCTGGAGATGATTGGATAATAGACAATACAATTTTAGACAATACAAATATTGATTTCATCGTCTCTCTATATAATAAAAAAAGTAGTGTAGAAGTAAAAGATTTAATTTTTAAGAGTAAGCTTATCGGTAGAGGTTCAGGTACTCTACCTATAGAAATCAAGTGGCAAGCTATAGATGAGCAATTAGCAGAAAAAAAATATTTAATAATAAATGCTAACGAATTCGGACCTAGTAGTCTAAGTAATTATTTTTTACTTCGATATTATCCTACAATGATTCTAGAAGGTATAATAACCACTTGCTATGCTTTGCATATTAATAACGCCATAATAGCTATTCATCAAGACTATCTAGATGTTTATGAAGCTTTTAGTAAATTGATCAGCCAAGCCAAAGATTTAGGTCTATTAGGTGATGATATTTTAAATACTGGTAATTCTTTATCTATTGATGTAATGTTGACACCTGGTATGTTAATTACAGGTGAAGAGACTGCCCTTATACATTTATTAGAATCTCAAATGCCTTTTCCTACTAATAAACCGCCATATCCCACTAGTTTAGGTTTGTGGGGACAGCCCACTTTAGTTCATAACGTAGAGACTATAGCAAATATTTCTCAAATAATAAAAACTGATAAATCTCTTGAAATCTACGCCCCCATTTCGAAGCAAGGGACTAAAGTAGTAACTCTATGTGGAGAAATAAATAATTATGGCGTTTACGAAATATCTATGGATATCAGTATAGATGAGGTAATAAACAAAATAGGTGGTGGACTTAATAATTCAAATAAAATAAAAGGCTTTCACATTGGAGGAGTTACTGGGAGATTTTTTGATCTAGATAACTTGGATAAATCTCTTTATGATTTAGAAAAACAAACTAATTATTTAGGTACATCTACTATTTTTACTTTTTCAGAAGAGCAATGTATCGTTAAACTTTTACAACATATATCAGAAATACTTACAGAGCAAAGTTGTGGTAAATGTATACCATGCTTATATGGATCTAGGGTATGGTCTGAGCTGATTAGTTATCTATCATTAGCTAATAATCCCCAAATTCCCCATTTTCCTTTATATAGATTAAAAACTATTTTATCATTTAATAAATTAGATCGTACTGTTACTGAATCTTCACTATGTGCATTAGGCAAAAGTCTTTCGCAAACATTCATATCAGCATATAATTTTTTCAAAGATGAAATCGAAGAGCATATATTTGATAAATATTGTCGTTCTTATCAATGTGTAGGATTGAGAAATTATATTATAGATGAAGATGCATGTACTGGATGTGGACTTTGTATAGTAGAATGCCCTGTAAATGCTATAATAGAAAAACGAATAAATCTATTTGTTATTTTAGATGGTAAATGTGTAGGCTGCGGTTTATGTGAAAAAGTTTGTAAGTTTTCAGCTATAAATTTAAAAAAATGAAAATTAATATTACAGTAAATAATCAAAAATACAAAGTAGATCTAGGGGAAAATCTACTAAATGCTTTACTTTCTTTAGGCTATGATATTCCACATCTTTGCTATTTAGAAAATTACTCCCCAAATTATGCTTGCAGATTGTGCATGGTAGAAATTGATGGATTTAATAATCCTATTCAAGCTTGTACTGTTGATGTAAACACACCACTGCAGGTTTACACTCATACTCCGAAGCTAATAAATATTCGTAAGAATATATTAGAATTAATCTTGTCACAACATTCATTAGAATGTAATACATGTCCTAAGGCTATTAATTGCAGTTTATTAAATTATGCATATCAATATGGTGTAAACGAAATTATTTGGAGACATGTGATTACCGATTCCAAGGAAAAAGATATATCTAGTCCTGTGATAGCTAAAAATATAAATAAATGCATCTCTTGTGGTATTTGTGTTAAAATTTGTAATGAAATGATGCATTGCAATGTATTTAATCATGCTTTTATTGGTACTAAAAAAACTATTATTTCTTCTTTGGATAAACCTATAAATTTATCTAATTGTTACTACTGTGGACAATGCTCTTATCATTGTCCTACTAGTGCTTTATATGAAAAATCATACATTGATAATGTGGAGATAGATCCACAAAATACTACCTTAATATTTGACTCTGCTGCTGTTTACAACTTGATGTCTCAGATTAATAGTAATTTTACAAAAAATCCTATTTTATCATTTAATTATTTATGTCAATTCTTAGGTTTTAAAAAATTAATTAATTTAGGAGAATTAATAGATGCTAAATTATATTTAGATTTTCAACTTTTAAAAGATAGAAAACACCCTATCATTTCTAATTTATGTCCTGTCAGTATAGAATATATTAAACAAAAATATCCAGAATTAATTGAATTTATCAGTCCTTTAGCTTCCCCAATGCAGGCTGCAATTAGATTGACTAATAAAAGTAATCCTATCCTGATACTCACTAATTGTTCGGCTTACAAAAATGATATTTTTCAAAATTATAGTAATACTGAGCACAAAATTTATGTTGCTAATGTAAGAGATTTTTTAAAATATTTATTGCGAAATGGCTATACATTAGAACAATTAAAAAATTTGATTCCTAACATCAAAGCTAAAAAAAACTATTCATATTCTATCGGCGGACTGTATGCTGATATATCAATGTATAATTTATTAAAATTAATTTTAGATGAAACCAATATACAAATAGATAAACCCTCAAAAATTAATAGTTTTTTAACAGGAAAAAATGAAAATAAAAAGTATAATTTTAGATTAAAAAATAAAAATTATTCTTTAATAAGCATTAATACAATAAGTGAGATTGCAAATTTTTTTGATCATGAATTTTTAAAAACAAATTTAGCATTAATAGGATGCTGGAGCTGTGCTAATGGATGCATTAATGGTGGAGGCAAAACTTTCGAAATATTTAAAACTACAAATAAAAGTTTATCCTCAAGAAATCCCTTGCTCACCCAAATTTATAATATTAATGAAGATTTAATAATTCAAGAGAAATTATGGAAACAAGAAAATTAGAATATCATCAATTAGTTTTTACAGTACAAAATAGATGCAAGGTTTGTTATACTTGTGTTAGAGAATGTCCAGCTAAAGCTATAAGGATATTTAACGGGCAAGCTGATATTTTACCAGATAGGTGCATTACCTGTGGCAACTGCATAAAAGTTTGTAGTCAAGGCGCCAAAGATTTTGTAAAGCACTCTGATGAGGTCGATGAGCTTTTACAAACAAATGAAAAAGTAGCTGCATTAGTAGCGCCAAGCTTCCCATCCGAATTTTCTGATTTCAAAACTCATAATAATTTTGTAGGTTTATTAAGAAAACTTGGTTTTGACTATATTTACGAAGTGGCTTTCGGTGCCGACTTAGTAGCTCATACATTTAAAAAACTAATAAAAGCTAATCCAGATATGCAATATATCACTTCAGATTGCCCTGCAATAGTGAAATTTGTTAAAAAATATTATCCTGAACTGACAGAAAATTTATTACCTGTATGCTCGCCTATGAATGCAATGAATAGAGTAGTAAAAAATATGTTTGACTATAATATTAAAACTATTTTTATAGGACCTTGTATCGCCAAAAAAGATGATTGGGAAGAGGTGGATTTCAAAATTACTTATCGTGAACTTAGAAGTTTAATTCAAAAACATAATATTGAAATAGAAAATATAGAACCTTCAACTTTCGACCCTCCTTATGGAGGTTTAGGAGCCATATTTCCTGTATCTAGAGGGCTGATACAAGCTGTAGACATTGATGATAAACTCTATAAAAGTAATATAATAGCTGCTGAAGGCAGAGAAGATTTTCAAGAAGCTCTGAAAGAATTTTATTCAAAAACTTGGGGCAAAGAAAACCTTGAACTTTTGTGTTGTGATGGCTGCATAATGGGGCCAGGAACTACTTCTTTGAGTAATAGATTTGCTAAGGAGGCTTTCGTTACTAATTATGTTAAAAGAAAATTAAAAAATATTGATTGGGAAGAATGGGAAAATAATTTAAACTATTGGATGGAAACACTTGATTTATCTGTAGAATATTATCCCTCCCCTATTGAAGATTTAATACCAAGTGAAGAGGAAATCAGATCTGTTTTAATTGAATTAGGTAAATCTACTCCCGAAGATGAACTCAATTGTGGTGCTTGTGGATACAATACTTGTAGAGAGCATGCTATAGCGATAATAAAAGGTATAGCTGAAACCGAGATGTGCCTTCCATATACTATAGACAGATTGCATAGCCTATTAGAAGAATTAAATATCTCAAACAAAGAATTGCGAGATGCCCAGGAAGCTCTGAAAAAAACTGAAAAATTAGCAACTATGGGACAATTAAGTGCTGGCATAGCTCATGAACTCAATAATCCCCTCGGTGTTATAATAATGTACGCAAATATTCTTTATGAAGAATGTCCGCCCGATGACCCTAAAAGAAAAGATCTAGAAATGATAGTCTCGCAAGCCGAGAGATGTAGGCAAATTGTTAAAGGATTACTTAATTTTGCTAGAAAAAATCAAGTTGTTTATGAAAAAATAAATATACAAAATCTATTTGATAAAGCTATTAATTCTGTTATAATACCTGAACATATTACAGTAAAAACCAAAGTTGATCCGCCAGATCTCGAAGGATATATAGACATAGAACAAATGCTACAAGCCATTACTAATCTTATTCAAAATTCAATAGATGCTATTGGCAATAAAAAAGGTGAAATCATATTAGAAGCTCAGACTAAAGATAACTATTTGGCAATCTCAGTATATGATAATGGTGTTGGGGTACCCGATAGTGATTTATCAAAAATTTTTGAACCATTTTTTACAACTAAACCCGTGGGCAAAGGGACGGGGTTGGGTTTGGCTACCGTTTATGGAATCATTAAAATGCATAGGGGCAAAATAGAAGTGGAAAGCAATGCTGATCCGTCTAAAGGGCCTACATATACTAAATTTTATATCTTTATACCTCAAAGTAAAAATTAATAATTTTATATAAAAAATAAAATATTATTAAAGCCAAAAATATGATATCATTAAGTAGTTTTAAAAAAAAAATAAAAATTATGGAAAAAATAAAAATTTTATTAGTAGATGATGATCCCGATTTTTCTGATCAAATGTTATTTTATCTAAATAAATTTGGTTATAATACAATATATTTACCTTCGCAAAGATCAGCTGAAAGTCGTCTGAAAGATTTAAAATTTGATCTTGCTATCATAGATTTGATGATGGAAGAGGAAGATAGCGGACTACAATTAGCTCGAAAAATCAAATCAAACTATCCAGACATACCTATTATATTACTTACTGCTATCACTAATGAAACAGGGTATTCACTTTCTAATGAATTTGATAATTCGCCAGAATTAATGCCTATAGATAAATATTGTGAAAAAGGTATCAGGCCTGAGGTATTAAATAAAATAATCCAACAATTATTAACAAATAAAAAATAAAGGTTATGATATACAATATTTTAATAGTAGATGACGAAGAAGGCATTAGAATGGCAATAAAAAGAGCATTAGAAAAACATCGGATAGATTTTCCATTTTTAGATGAACCTATCAAATTATCGCTATATGAAGCAGAGAGTGCTGAGAGGGCTTTAGAAATTTTGTCTGATACTCACATGGATATTATATTATTAGATAATAAATTGCCAGGAATGCAAGGTATCGATATTATGCCTTATCTAAATGAGCATTATCCTGATACTAAAATACTAATCATTACTTCCTTTGCCTCATTAGATATAGCATTAGAAGCTACTAAACATGGAGCTTTTGATTTCATTCCCAAACCTTTTACTCCACAGGAACTAAAAAATGCTATCGAGATAGCTAGCAAACAAATATATCTAAATAGTATAATAAAAGATATGGATAAAGAAGCTAGAAAAATACGCTTCAAATTTCTTTCTATTTTGTCGCATGAGCTCAAAACCCCCATAACTACCCTAGAAGGATATATTTATATGATAAAAGAAAAGCAATTAGGTGATAATATAGATAATTATATGGAATTAATAGACAAAATGCTTAATAAATTAGAAGAAATGAGAACTCTGATAATGGATCTTCTAGACTTCACTAATTTGCAAGCCGAAAGCACTATAGGAGAAAAAGAATTGTTATCATTAAAAGAAATTATCATGTTTTCTATTGATAGTCAACGACCATTAGCTATTCAAAAATCTATAACTTTCGATATAGATATAAAAAGTCCATTAAATATTTTTGCTAGTAAAAATGAAATGGAAATATTATTTAATAATTTAATAAATAATGCAATAAAATACAATAAAAATAACGGTAAAATAATAATAAAAGGCGAAGAAAATGATAATAATATAATAATAAAAATAAAAGATACAGGTATTGGTATCAATGAAAATGATTTACCACATATTTTTGATGAATTCTATAGAACAGTAGATGCTAAATCTCGTCGTTTATCTGGTACTGGACTGGGACTTTCTATCGTAAAAAAAATGATAGAATTGTATAATGGAACTATAGAGGTAGAGAGCAAAGTTAATGAATACACAGAATTTACCATTATTTTACCTAAAATAGAAGATAATAAAACTAAAAATTTTATTGATAATTAAAAGTCTTTTTTATTAATTATAAATTTCACTAATATGATATTACCAGAAAAAACAATAGAACGTTTAAGTAAATATAGAAGGGTATTGATAAACCTAAATTTTCAACAAAAAGATTATATCTATTCACATGAATTAGCTAATCTGATTCATATAACTCCCGAACAAGTAAGAAGGGATATGATGTTAATAGGACATAGCGGTACACTTAGAAGGGGTTATGAAGTTAAACAATTAATAGAAAAGATAAATTCTATAATAGATGGTAACACAGTACAATATGTTACTCTAGTAGGTGTTGGTAATTTGGGACGTGCAATGCTCAATTATTTAAAAAATAAAAATAAATATTTGCAAATAATAGCTTGCTTTGACAATGACCAGGATAAAATTAATAAAATGTGTTGTGGTATACCTTGTTATTCTATCAATGAAGCAGAAGAACAAATAAAAAAGTTAAATATAAATATTGCTATATTGACAGTCCCAACAAATGTAGCTAACGAAGTAGCTGATATTTTAATTAAGGCAGGCATTAAAGGATTATTAAATTTCACTACTATGCCTTTAAAAGTGCCATCCAACGTATATCTAGAAGAATATGATATGATAACATCTTTGGAAAAAGTTGCTTACTTTACACAATTTATTGAATAGAACCAAAATAATTAAAAAAAAGTAAATGCTAAATAAATGAGTAAGTATTTTTTTTTAAAAAAATAAAAATGCATATATATTATAGCTTTGATGAAGATTTTGAAATATCTAATCCTGTTGTAACGATTGGCACTTTTGATGGTGTGCATGCTGGACACAGAGCTATATTGAAAAGATTAAATATATTAAGTCAAAAAGTAAATGGTGAGTCTGTACTGATAACTTTTTATCCTCATCCTCGCAAAGTATTATATCCTGATACCTTAGGTAAAAATTTAAAAATGATCTGCACTCAAAATGAAAAAATACATCTATTACAAGAGACTAAATTGAATCATCTATTTATAATACATTTTACTAATGAATTTTCTAAAATTACCGCTGAGCAATTCGTTAGAAATTTTTTAGTAAATAAATTGCACGCTAGAGTCATAGTAGTTGGTTTTAATCATCATTTCGGCTACGACAAACAAGGTGACTATGAATATTTATATGAATTACAACAATATTTTGGATTTCAAGTAGAGGAGATACCACAACAAGAGATAGAAAAAGAGACTGTATCATCTACTAGAATCAGACAAGCTCTAAGCCAAGGATTGATACAAAAAGCTAATGCTTACTTACAATCTCATTTTCCCTTTTTCGGTGTTGTAACTGAAATAAACCCATTAGACAATAAATTGACAAAAATAAAAATCAAAACTGATGAAATAGAAAAAATAGTACCACCGATAGGTTTATATGCTGGAGTTTTGCAAATGGATATTAAAAAAATTAAATGCTTAATAATCACAAATGAAATTGATGAGAATATCATACCATTTATTGAAATAATTTTTCAAGGTGAAATAAATATCACATTAGGAGATAATGTACGTGCATTTTTTGCAAAAGAATTACAATTATATGATAAAATAGATAATTTGCATAAGAGTATTAATGAGTATATAACATTAATAAATGAATTGATATATTAAAGATATTTATTTTTTTTAAAAAAAAAGTCCCAAAAATATTATAAATTTTGAATTTCGACTTTAAAAATTTCAGAAAAAATATCTAAAATATATTTTTTTACTTCATTTATATCTACCTCATACCCTAATTCTTTAGCTATAGATGTTACTCCTTTGCCAGTAATACCACATGGATTTATATATGAAAAGTATTTTAGATCTGTATTTACATTAAATGCAAAGCCATGCATAGTAATATTTCTAGTAATTCGAATACCGATAGAGCAGATTTTTCTAGCCTTTGGTGTATTAGGATCTAGCCATACACCTATAGAGCCGCTCATTCTATCTCCCTTTATTCCATATTTATCTAATACATTAATTATCACTTCTTCGACATTATAAACATACTGTTTGGGTCCTATTTTTAGTTTCATCAGATCGATTATCGGATAACCAACAATCTGTCCTGGTCCATGATAAGTAATGTCACCCCCTCTATCAGTTTTTACTAATTCCGCATTAATCTTTTCTAATAATTGAGGTGAAATGAGCAAATTATCTTCTTTACCATGTTTTCCAAGGGTATAAACATGTGGGTGCTCAAGTAATATTAAATAACCAATAAAATCAGGTTCATTTTTCTTATTGAAAACTTCATCAACTTTTTTTAATTGATACTGGTAAGCGTCATCGAATCGCTTATTACCGAGATCTACAATTTTTATATTCATAATAATTCATTTGCTATATTTGCTAATTCACTTCTTTCGCCTTTTTCTAAGGTTACATGAGCATAAATGGGATGTCCTTTTAGACGATCTATGAGGTATGATAATCCATTACTTCGAGCATCTAAATAAGGGGTATCTATTTGTCTAATATCGCCAGTAAATATAATTTTAGTACCTTCTCCTGCTCTAGTGATGATAGTTTTTACCTCATGAGGTGTTAAATTCTGAGCTTCATCTACTATGAAGCATACATGTGAGATACTACGACCTCGAATATATGCTAACGGGGCTATTACTAGATTATCTTCTTCGAGCATCTTATCTATATTTTGCTGAAAAGCATAGTTATTATTTTGAGATTTTATGAAACGCAGATTATCATATAGTGGCTCCATATAAGGATTTATTTTACTTTTTATATCTCCTGGCAAAAATCCAATGTCTTTATTACTAAGTGGTACGATAGGTCTAGCTAAATATATTTGTTTGAAATCATCTTTAGTTTCTAAAGCGCCGGCTAAAGCTAATAAAGTTTTACCTGTACCAGCAACACCTTGCAATGTAACTAATTTAATATTAGGCGAGACAATAGAATGAATAGAAAATACCTGCTCTGCATTTCGTGGATAAATACGTGCTGCTGGTTTTTTGACAATTTTCTCTATTACTTGTGTTAATGGATTATAATAACCTAATACGGAGTTGCTATTATATTTTAAGATAAAATAATGATTAGGGACAGGATCAGTGATGCCTATTTCATTTGGTTCCACAAAGCCTTGTTTATACATCAGATCTATTATAGATTTGTCATCAATTTCTAATGTAGTTTTGCCAGTATATAATTTTTCTAAATCTTTTATTTTACCTGTTTCATAATCTTCGGCCATTATATTCAGAGCTCTTGCTTTTAATCTAAGATTTATATCTTTAGACACCAAAATCACTTTACGATCAGGAAATTCTTTTGATAGCTTTATAGCTACATTTAAAATTCTATGATCTGGCTTGTGGCCACCAAAAATTTTATTAGCATCAGGGTCGGATCCTTCATCTAATATGACTCTAACAGAGGCCCCATTTTCTCTAAACTGTATCCATTCATTAATTGAATGATTATATGATATCTGATCTAAGATTCTTATAAATTCACGAGCTTCGAAATTAATTAATTCATTTCCTTTTTTGAAATTATCTAATTCCTCTAATACTGTTATGGGAATAGCAATAAAATTGTCATCAAAGCTATAAATAGCTTCATGATTATACAAGATGACAGATGTATCTAATACAAAAATTTTAGGAAGTGATTTTGTTTTTATATTTGGTTCACTCATTTTTTTATCAAAGATAATAATTTATTTTTTAGCCTAGCCAATTATTTTATAATTGCAACATGTTTTTTATCATCTAATAACACAATGGCAGGATAATCGTAAATTTTGTCCCCTCACCTAAAAGACTTTCTACCAATATTTTACCATTTAAGTCTTCGATTATATGCTTTACTATTGCTAAGCCTAGTCCGGTACCAGATGATTTAGTAGTGAAATTGGGTTCAAATATATTTTCTAGCATCTCATTGGCGATTCCGATACCATTATCAGAAATTATAATTATAGCATTATTATTATCTGATTTAGCATAAATGTTTATCTCTCCGCGTCTTTCATTTGATAGAGCTTGCACGGCATTTTGCAATATATTAGTAAAAGCTCTATTTAGTCTACTCTCATCTCCTATTACTGTCAATTTATCAGATTCTAAATGAATATTAATATCATAATCTGTACTATGAAACAGGGCAGCTAAATTTTGTAAAAGTGTTATGAGATTTACTTCCTTGCTTAATGGTTCTGGCATTTTATTAAATTGAGAAAATGCTGTTGCTATTTCAGATAATTGTTCTATTTGTTCTAGAAGTGTTGTTAAGTATTTTTCGATATCTTGTTCAAATCTTTTTTTATCTTGCTTCCATATTCTTTGCAAAAATTGAACACTTAGCTTCATAGGTGTAAGAGGATTTTTTATTTCATGAGCTACTTGTTTTGCCATTTCTCTCCAAGCTATTTCTCTTTCGTTCTGAGCCAGCTTTTCAGCTTTTTCAGCTAATTCATCTATCATTTGATTATATTGCTTTACTAATTGTCCTATCTCATCATTACTTTTGTATTCTATTTTTTCATTTTGTTTAGATAAATTTAGTGATTTTAGCCTTTTACTTATTAATTGCAAGGGTCTATTTATATATTGTGTTATTAAAAAAGTAAAAATTAGAGAAATCAAGAGTAAAATGGCATAAATATTTATAAAAGCACCTATTAGCTCACTCAATTCTCCCCGTAATTCTGTGATCTGGCTAAACATAGGTATAGACAATATGCCTATTATATTATTACCTCTAAATACTGGCATATATGTATTGCGATATTCAAACTCACTTATTTTTTCTTTATTTGAGTAATACCAATACTTTTTCCATTTGTTTGTCCAATAAACATCTGGATTTATCAATGTTGTTAACAAATGATCGTTAAACAATGCAAATTGTGTCGTTGATAATAAAGTGCCATCTGTATTATAAAAATGTAAATCCGAAAAGTAAGAGTATTTATATTTCCATAACAGTGAATCTATGCTGGTCGAGTTGATTTTTATATTATTTTTTACGATTTCGTCTTGTAATGATAAGTACAATCCATAATTGCGCTCAAAACATTGTTTTTCTAATTGCCGTGAGTATGTGTTTTGTATATATTTGACAGACAAAATACCTGCTACCAAAATGACAATAGTAATAATACTGATCAATGTGATTTGTAATCTACCCGCATAACTTCTAAAAATCTTTTTAATGTTAATACCTTTTATTAATATGTAATAAATTAAATAAAGCAATAGAATTATTATAATAAAAAATGAAAAGATACTCAACCAATTTGGTAAAGTGTGATTAGACACTAACACAATAAATCTATTATTGTCTATTTCGCTTTTGATGGCGTATTTATCATGATATTTAAATAATTTGCCAATAGGAGCTGCATCTATTTCATTATCTACTTGTAAAGGAAAAATTGTATTACCATAGCTCTGCATTAATGTATTATTATAGTATGTAGCATAATCTAGCTGTCCAGGGAGTAATTGCTCTTCCTCTATATTTACTAATAATTCTAAATATCCTTCTGGTCTAAAAGGTTTCTTTTTGTAAAGTTCTAAATATAATTGGTGTGGTAGCTCACTATGAAGCATGATTTTGTATAAATAGTAAGTAATATTGGCATTAGTAATGAAATATAAATTATCTGATATGTGCTGTGCTTGCGAATACTCCACTATGCTATCATAATATTGCCAGCAATTGATTTCTAAATTATTATTTAAAAATTTATCATGACTACTACAGATGAAACCTATGATATCATACTGATCTTGAAATGAGGATAAGTAGTGATTTTTTATATGTGTCAGCCATTGCATACTGGTATCGAAGCTATTAGCATAATTCACTAAAAATCTATCAGCAGATATTTCAGTTTGGAGTTCATTTAAGTGATTTTCTAGTATCAAATCTCGCTCAGAGCTTATTTTTACAGCATTTAAGAGTAAATAATTCGAAAAACTCTGATGATGCACTCGCATAAATAAAAAACTACTAATAGCTACTATCATACCACTAAAAATATAAATAAAATAGCGCCTAAACGACTTCTTATTCATAGATGATAATAGGTACATTATCAGCCAAAGTAAGATCCCTAACATCGAGATAATAAGATAAAAATTTTGATTTTTTAATAAAAAAATCAAAAAAATTGTATAAAAAGCAAAACCACTATAAACTATTTTTTTGGGTGGTTTGTGAGTTAGCATCAATCTGATCGACCATGTCCATATGACCAGTAGGGATATAGCTAAAATTATTACAAATATAATATCCACTTTTGTAGATATCCATTCATAATAGCTATAGGGAAATTCAGTTGCATTGAATATGCGAGATAGCCAGATAAAAATATTACCAGAGAAAAATATTGAGGTTACAAAACAGAAAAGCCTTTTGTAATCATTAGGTAATAGCTTGATAGCAATCTTGATAATTAGAGCAGCTAGCCACACTAATAAAAATGTTTTACCTATATTGTTAAAAATAAGAGATAATGCAAAAAATGAAGGATTAAAAACATAATATTTGGTAGATAAAAAATTAGTAAGTATCCATAATAACCCGATAATCGTTAATATTAAAATTAAAAGGACAAAGATTTTATTACTAGCTTTCCATTTATTTATCAATGCAGAAATCAAAAGATACAAACCAAATAAAAACAAAATAAAACTTAATAATGCAATGAAATTTTGAGTTTTAGTAGGCTGAATATCCCGAGGAATAAATTCTAAATTTTCTAAAACATTATTATTTTTATTATTTATTTTTAATTCAAAAGCTGCTAATGGGTCTATTTTTTTATTTATCTTATTTGTTAAATAATTATTTTTAATTGGATAACTTTCTTGTAATTGCCAGCTCAAAATCAATTTATAATTTTCAAACTCTTGGCTGTAACATAAAAAAATACCCCTCTCACTCTCAGCTACCCATTGCTGCGCTGTTAAATTATTAATTATAAAGTCATTAGTAGACCAATAGATCAAACTGTCTGCATCATATATCCAAACACCAGCCTTTATATTATTAATATTTTCTAACTCCTGTTGTAGACTACTCCAATCATTATTGATTATTAATTTAATGATAGCAGTATCATTTACAAAACTTTTTAGTTCATTCCATTGTTTTTCAACTTTTTTTGATAAATTATTTTTATTTATTGACTGATAAAGTGGATAAAATGTATGATTAATAGTAAATACTAAAACACTTATCAGAAGTATCCACAGGCTTAATTTTAATTTTTTATTAATTATATAATCAATTTTGATCACAAAAAATTTATTTAGTAAACAAATTTATTAAATTTAAACAAAATGATTTAATTAAATGCTTCGTTAATAATATTTATAATTAGACACAGAGAATAGATGCCTATAAACAAAACTAAATACTCACTTAAAATTTTTTATATAAACTTATTTCAGGATTAGAAACATCATTTCTCAGTTTCATACTCATACTTATTGGGTATCTAATTAATTCAATTTATTTGGATGATTTTGATTATCTATTATTTAAAAAAAGTTTTTAATAAAACATTGCTACCATCAAATTGTGCGTAGTTAGGTTCTAGTAGCCAAGTACCTAAATTTATATATCTAATATCATTTATTAGAAGATCCGTTTTTAAATGTCTATGACCGAAAATGGCAATATCGGGCTTAATACTTTCATCTAAAGAAGCTAAAAATTGAATGATAAATTCCTTTTCTATTCCTTTAAACTCTTCGATATGCTTTTCATAATCACCTCTGCTAGTCGATGATAATCTATGAGCAATTTTAAAAGCAAAATAAGGATGGAGCATAGAAAATAATTTCTGAGCAACATTATTCTTAAAAATTTTTTTCATTACCTTGTATCCATAATCTCTAGGCCCTAATCCATCTCCATGACCTAAAAGAATTCGTATATTATCTATATAAAATCCAGCAATATCACTATATATTTTAAATCCTATTTCATTTTCTAAATAACCATAAGTCCACATATCATGATTACCTACAAAAAAATGAATTTCTATGCCACTGTGGTTCATTTTAGCTAATTGCCCCAAAAGGCGAGTATATCCTTTAGGAACAACATACTTGTATTCATACCAAAAATCAAATAAATCACCCAAGATAAAAATTGCTTGTGCATCAGATGAGACTTGTTCTAACCATTGAACGAGCAAAATCTCTCTATTTTTGCTATCGCTCTCATTAGGCATCCCCAAATGAATATCAGATATAAAATATAATTTTTTTTCTTTAGCTAGTGAATAAGGAATATAAGAAATTTGTTTTTTCATTGAATAGTATTGATAGATGAAACATTTATGCTGTCAGCAGTAAAAGCTTTATCTCTTATAATACCATTAGCATCTATCAAATAATACATAGGCAATTGCTCTACAGCATACAATTTAGCAACAGGACTACGTGTGCTACTAAGATCATAACAAATAGTCCAATTTATTCCCTCTCCATCAATTGCACGTGCGATGGTCTCCATATCATAATCAAGAAAGATAGTAATTAATTTAATTTTATATTTTGAGAGTTTTGGTAAAAGTTTTTTTAGCTTAGACATATCTTTTACACTTGATAGAGAAGCACCAGCAAAAAAATGAAGTAATAAAGACTTGCCACGTTCTAATGACAAAACAAACTCAGAATCAGACTGCCATAAAGGCAGTGCAAAATCTGGAGCTGGCTTACCAATAGCTAATCTACTTAAAATACTATCACGCTCTGCTATTTTGGTTTTTATTTTATTGATCCTCATCTTTAGATTTATTACGTGTTCATTGTCAGAATAATTTTTTTCTAAATTACTTAATACCCATTGATAAATTTCTAAGTCGTGATATTCGTCGAATAGAGGTTGATTAATAAAAAATTGATAAATAATAAAAATATTTGCAAAATCTTCTGGATTTTTGTTTATCAGAGCTAGAGCAGAATCTCTCTGATTTTTAAATATTTCTAAAGCTTTTCTATCTAAGCTATCTTTTATATTTAAATTATCATTATCATATTTATGATTTTCCCAGTAGATGGAGAGCATGTGCAATTTTTCGAGATTTTTACGTGTAAAAGATCTATATTTATGTATAATTTCACTAGAAGGAGAACCAAATACTGAATATGTAGCATCTAATTGATAATAATCACCACTGATGTAGATATCTTCTTTTGGATGAGCTGCTAATATTATAAAATTAGTATCATTGCTGTATGCTTTAATAAATTGTGGTTGAGCTATAGCAAGCTTGATTTTAAAGAAACCCTCCTCATTGAGAGTGCAGCTATCTAATAATTCTATTTCTTTAGGATGTACAGTAGCGAAATACAACGGCTTGCCTCCACCACCGATGAGTCTACCAGAGATGCTTACATGACCTTGTGGTACATTCTTTTTGCAGCAAACTATAATTGATAAAATAAAAAATATTACTAAAATTAAGTATGCTTTAATTTTTTTCATTTTTTATCTAAAATATTTTTATAATTCAAACTGAAAAGGCAACAACACATCAATAGAAGGCAAAATAATACCACTATTAGTGGGACTGAGTAAAATCACTCTTAGAGGTTTTTTTTGAGCAGATTGTATCTCAGCCATCACTTGCCTACAAGCTCCACAAGGGGTTACAATGTCTTTATAGGTATTATCTTCATTATTAGCATAGATGGCTATAGTTACTATTACTTCATTAGGATACCGACTATGAGCATAGAAAAGTGTCACTCGTTCAGCACATAATCCTGACGGATAAGCTGCATTTTCTTGATTATTTCCCTGAATAATAATATCATTTGATAATCTGACAGCTGCCCCTACATGAAATTTGCTATAAGGAGCATATGCACGAGTAGAAGCATCTATCGCATTTTTTACTAATTCTTTATCTTTTTTATCTAACTCTTCTAAATTATCAAATATATAATATTCTAATCCTAAATATTCTTTTTTCATTTTAACTTTTAATTGATAAGTACAAAGATACGATAAAAAATTTTATTACCTAAACACAATTAATACACACCCTATTTTATAAAAAATCAAAAATTAAAATTTTCCAAAAATTTTTGTGCATCAATGGCAGCCATTGCTCCAGAACCGGCAGCTATAACAGCTTGCTTATAAATAGGATCTCTCACATCACCACAAGCAAAGATTCCTTCTACACTCGTTTTAGTACTTCCAGGAATAGTTTTTATATATTTATCATTTGTTAATTCCAATTGTCCTTCAAATAATTCTGTATTAGGATGATGACCTATAGCAATGAAAACACCATCTACATTAATAGTTTTCAATTCGTTGGTTTTTACATTTTTCAAAACTATAGCATTGACATTTTTAGTAAAACCTTTGGTTTCACCTTTTATTTCCTCCACCACACTATCCCAGATAACCTCAATATTTGGTGTATTAAAAATCTTTTTTTGATTACAAGTGCATGCTCTCAATTGATCACGTCTGTGTATAATATATACTTTAGAAGCTAGATTAGCCAGATAAATAGCTTCTATAGCAGCTGTATCACCACCACCTACTACAGCTACTACTTTTCCTTTATAAAAATAACCATCACAAGTAGCACAAGTAGAAACTCCATAACCTAGATATTCTTTTTCGGAAGGAAGGCCAAGAAGTCGTGGCGAAGATCCAGTAGCGATGATTACAGATAAGGCAGAAATAGCTATATCATTGTCATCCCATAAAAGAAAAGGATATTGCAAAAAATCAACTTTTTCTATTGATGAAAAACGCAAATCTGCACCAAATTTAATAGCCTGTTTTTTTATTTTTTCCATAAGTTCCATACCTTGTATCCCATCAGGAAAACCAGGATAATTTTCTATTAATGTAGCATTTATTAACTGACCCCCACTGATTAATCCTTCATATAATAATGGATGTAAATCTGCTCTAGCAGCATAAATACCTGATGTGAGCCCGGCAGGACCTGAGCCAATAATAACTAAGTTTCTTTTTTCTTCTCCTGTTATATTTGACATTTATAATATTTTTTTGTAAAATTACTAAAAGAAAATAAGTTTAAAAAACAACGAGAAAGATTAAAATAGGTATCACTTGCTCGTTATTAGTAGACTATTCAATTTTTTATATAAATGATTGAAAATATATAAATCTGTTATTGGCAAAAATATCATTATCTCAAATTTTTATATATTTGCACAATAAATAATATATTATGAGATTTAGAGGCATTCATGCCATATTAATATTAGCTCTAAGCCTTGTATTGTTACTATTAGGAATAGCAGGTATTATCTATTTGCATGGTACAGCACTAGAGAATAAATTAAAAGAAAATTTCACTATACAAATAATGCTAAAACCTACTGCTAGTGAGGTAGAGATCTCATTACTAAAACACAATTTAGAAGCTACAGGCAAATTTTCTGCTATTAATTACATCCCATCAATGAAAATGCTCGAAGAACTTCAAGCTGAGTTAGGTGATATATCTGCAGATAAATTAGAATTAGAAAATATTCCTTTGCCATCTCTCTTAGAGGCTACTATATCCGCTGATTATTTAAATGATGAAGTAATAAAAAATCTAGTAACTCAGATAAAACAAAAAGATATTGTAGACGAAGTGTATTATCCTACTAATGTGCTAACTGAAATAGAAAAAAATAAAAATACCCTCAGTACCATAACACTTGTAGTAGCTATTATTATTTTAGCAATCGCAGTTACATTGCTAAGCTTGACTATACGCTTGACAATATATAGCCAAAGATTTACCATCAGAACAATGCTACTTGTAGGAGCTAAGAAAGGATTTATTCAAAAACCTTTCTTAAAAGATGCCCTATTCTGGGGTGTATTAGCATCTATATTAGCTATTCTAGGATTAGAAGTAATAATAAATCAACTCTATAAACTTATTCCTGAACTTAATGGAGTTGTTACTCAACAACATTTTATATTTCTTTTTATATTTATATTTATAATAGGTGTAGTGATAACTGAATTATCAACTCTCTTTTCTGTAAATAAATATATAAAAATGAAAACAGATTCATTGTTTTATTAATTAAAATTTTTATTTTTTCTAATTCTTGTTTAACTTTGCAAAAAAATGAAAATTTTAGTTCTTAATTGTGGTAGTTCTAGCATTAAATATCAATTGTTTGATATGCTAGCAGATGAAACTGTACTAGCTAAAGGGTTACTAGAAAGGATAGGTTTGCCAATGGGCATTGTAAATCATACTCCTATAGGAAAAGAAAAAATAATATATGAGCAGCCTATACCAAATCATACAGCAGGTATAGAAATAATTATAAAAATATTGATAGATAAAGAACTAGGTGTTATAAAATCTCTTAATGAGATAGCTGCTGCAGGTCATAGGGTAGCTCATGGAGGCGAACATTTTAAAAATAGCGTACTCATAAATAATGAAACAAAATCAGAAATAAGTAAATGCATACAATTAGCTCCTTTACACAATCCAGCAAATCTTAAAGGTATTTTAGCTGTCGAACAATTAATTCCAGGATTACCCCAAGTAGCAGTTTTTGATACATCTTTTCATCAATCTATTCCAGATTATGCTTATATTTATGGAATACCCTATGAATATTATGAAAAGATGGAAATTCGTCGTTATGGCTTCCATGGTACTAGTCATAAATATGTATCTGATAAATCAGCTAAATTGATTGGTAAAAATATTGATGATTTAAAGATAATCTCATGCCATTTAGGTAATGGTGCTTCTATAACTGCTATAGAAAATGGTAAATCAATTGATAATAGTATGGGGTTTACACCTGTAGAAGGCTTGATAATGGGAACTCGTTGCGGAGACTTGGATGTAGGAGCCTTACTTTATATTATGGAAAAAGAAAATATAGATACTAAACAAGCTAATGATTTGATAAATAAAAAAAGTGGGGTTTTTGGTATCTCTGGTCTTAGTCCCGATATGCGTGATATAGAATCTGCAGCTAAAAATGGTAATAAACGAGCTCAATTAGCTTTGGATGTATATGCATATCGCGTAAAAAAATATATTGGTGCTTATGCAGCAGCTATGAATGGGCTAGATTTGCTCATCTTCACTGGTGGCATAGGTGAAAATAGTAGCTTTATGAGAGAAAAAATAGCTTCTGATTTGGAATTTCTTGGTATTAAATTAGATTCTAATTTGAATAATTCTGCAAAAGGTAAAGATGCTCTGATATCTACTACAGACTCTAATGCTTATATTGTAGTAGCAACTACAAATGAAGAACTTGTCATTGCACGTGATACTATGTGTATAGTGAATGATAATCTTTCAAAAAATTAAATAAATAATAAAATTCATTAATCGCTATTTGTAGCTTTAGATTTTTTATAAAATGAGATATTTACTTGAATTATCATTTGTAGGTACTAATTACTTTGGTTGGCAAAAGCAAAAAAATCTACCTACTATTCAAGGTGAATTAGATAAAGCACTTACAATATTTTTTCGTCAAGATCTTACTACTATTGGTTGTGGCAGAACTGATACAGGCGTACATGCTATAAATTTTTTTGCTCATTTTGACATAAATATTAATATAGAAAATCCTAATAGGATATTATATAATCTAAATGCTATTTTACCAACTGAGATTGCTATTAAAAATATAAATAGTGTGCAAGATGATTTTCATGCTAGATATTCGGCTATTAGTCGTACATATCATTATTTGATTATTAAAAATAAAAATCCTTTTTTTATTAATAGAGCCTGGCAAATGTCTAAACCTTTGAATATAGATAATATAAAAAAATTATTACCATCTCTAATCGGTATCAAAGATTTCAGTGCTTTTGCTAAAAAAATGCCTATATCAAATTATAATTGCAATATCCACGAAATAATTGTGAAAGAACATAAAGATTTTATAATTTTTTCAATTACAGCTAATAGATTTCTTAGACAGATGGTAAGAAGCATTGTCGGGGTATTGACCTCAATAGGTTTAGGTGATATAGATGAAAAAACATTTAATGATTTACTGATTAAAAAAGATAAAAACAAGATTAAATTAATTGCTCCACCACAAGGTTTATATTTGACACATGTCTGTTATCCTGAAAATCTTACTCACATAGTTAAGTAATAAAAAAATGAATGGTTTGAAATTCTTTATATAATTTTGAAATAAAAAAATGGGGAAAAATATAAAACTTCTTATTATACTATTGACAGCGCTGCCGTCAATAGTATTAAGTCAACAAAAAATAGAAATATTTGGTAAATTTATTTCTCCAACTCAATATTCTGAAATCACCTTATCAAATTATCTAAATCCTGCAGCACTCACCATAAAAGTGCCTATTATCAACTCAGATTCGTTTTATATATCATTAGAGCAGACATCTGCAGAAGAGATTTATAAATTGTATTTCGACATTAGAACAAATTTTTTGGCCTTAGTTTTAAAACCTGGCGAGAAAGTACATTTATTACTAAACCCATATCAATTAGGAAATAAACCAATAATAAAAGGTTCTCCTTCGAGTATTATGGTTTACGAAGTAGAATGGATACTTGCTAATCTGCAAAAACAATTAGATAGCTTACAAAGGCTTTATATTCAAACAAAATCAATAGATACAAAAGCAATAATAGAACAGGAATTTATCAATTTGCATAATGTCAAAAATACTTACATAAATAATATAGTTAGAAGCAATCCAAGTAGTTTAGCAAATTTATTTTTTATTGAACGATTAAATATAGATGATGGCTATGCTGAAACATATAAAATTGTAGACAGTGCTTTGCTACATAATTATCCCCATCACCCTGGTGTTTTAAATTTTCATAATAAAACCCAAGCATTACTTAGGACAAGTATAGGCTCTAAAGCACCAAATATTAAATTACCATCTCCCAATGGAGATACATTAGAATTATATTCTATAAAAGGGAAATTAATTTTAGTAGACTTTTGGGCTAGCTGGTGTGGCCCATGTAGAAAAGAAAATCCTTTAGTAGTAAAGGCATATCAAACTTTTCATCCTAAAGGGTTTGAAGTTTTTGCCATTTCCTTAGATAAAGATAAACAATCGTGGATCAATGCCATTAATACAGACAAACTCACATGGCATCACGTAAGTGATCTAAAATATTGGAATTCAGAAGCAGCAAAACTTTATGGAGTAAGTGTGGTGCCTTACAATTTTTTATTAGACGAAAATTATAACATCATTGCAAAAAATCTTAGAGGCCAACAGCTTTATAATTTTTTAAATCATTATTTTAAATAAAATTTTTTGATTTAGGCTTTTTTTTTAAAAACAATTATATATAAAAATCAATAACAAATAAATTCTAAAATACAAATCATAAATCTTTTTTTCTTCAGTTTTACTTGTATTTTTTGTATAATTAATTTCAGAAAATACTGAAATTAATTATTTTTTAGATTTTTTAATAGCATTCCAAAATATATGAGGAATTTTATTTTGTAATGCAGCTAAATAATCTTCATACAAGCAGGGGATGAGAGTATGCCGTTGAATTTGCGAAGTGTTGTAAATAGGTAGTTCTATCCACCAACGATCTGAACGAGGACTTCTATAAAATATCAATTCCTTTACAGCCGAATCCATAATAACAGTATATTTTATCATTTGAGTTTTAGCAGTAAAAGGATAATCTTTTACCCTAAGCGAAACGCCTTCTACGATATACCATATAGTTTGCGCTAAAAGTTGAATGGTCTGATCTTGCAAATCTTTATCAGGATAATAATTATAAAAAGTAAAAACAGATGATTTGTCAGACATACCAGCATAAAAAGCTAATTGGCAAAGTTCTTCTGCATATAATCCATTTGGTAGAGTGAGCATAGTGGCTGGGGCTTCAGCTTTTTTCATAGCATTCAAATCGAAGCATACGATATCCGAATTTCTAATATATGGTTCTGTAGCTTTAATATTTTCGCGTATGTCACCGAGCCTGAGTGTATCATAAAAATTATTTTCTACCCATTCTAGTGCTTCATTATCAGTCAGATAACTCTGATAGCCTATGAAAGTAGCATTATTTAGTAGATTGTTATCTTTAAATATTTCATTATGCCACGGCAAAAGATCTTTAGATTGTTCCCACAGATTGTCTGCATTCACATCTATAAAAGGCAAAATAAAAGCCAAATTATAAAATCTTTTTATTAACTCATAAGCTTTATGAATGGCTAATACTACAGATCTATCATCACTCAATATTATAGGCAAAGCACCTTTTAATAATAAATCAGATAATACATAAGCCAAACCATTAATATTTTCGAAAGCATCTGTATTGTTTATAAATGTTCCTAGATCTATTATTTGAACATTGTCTATTTTTCTATACGAATAAAGGTAAGATCTAAGCTTATATAAGCTATTAATAAAGTTTTTTTTCCCAGTATTTATTGAGAAATTAATAATTGCTAAAGAATTAATATCAGACATAGACTTATCATCTAGTTTATCTATAGTGATAACATTAGAATATAAATGTGATTTATGATTATTAAAACTAAAATCATAAAAGCAAGGTTCGAAAAGATATTGAAGCTCTTTCATTTTTTATTTTTTTTGGTTTTATGATTTTCTATGATAAATTTTATTTCATCATCGGTGATAGTATTTATATCTGTCCCTTTAGGTATAGGTATATTGCCATCATCAGTTTTAATATAAGGTCCATAACGACCTATCAATAATTGTATCAATGGTTTTTCAGAAATAGTTTTAATAAGTCCAGTAGGTTGTTTGATTATTTCGATGGCTTCATCGAGTGTAAACTCTGTCAAAGGTTTATCTAGTTTTTTGATAGAATAAAATTTATCCTTATACAAAACATACGGACCATATCTACCGATGTTTACTACCACTTTACTACCTTGATAATCGCCGAGCTCTTTAGGTAGTTCAAAAAACTTCAAAGCTTCTTCCAACGTTATTTTATTGAAATCAATATTTTGTCTCTTATTTATAGAAACATATGAAGGTTTTTCGTTATCAGTATAATCGCCTAGTTGCAATGCCATACCATGCTTAGTATAAGTAATGTAAACATTTTTATTAGTTTTAGGATCCACTCCTAATAATCGAGAAATATGTTGTTTGCTAGAAGTTTCTATAGCTTCTAATACTTTGGGATGAAAATCTTTGTAAAAATCTCTAAGCATATCTTGCCATTCTTCTTGACCGAGGGCAATTTTATCAAAGCGTTCTTCTATTTCAGCAGTGAAATTATAATCCATGATATCAGGGAAATGTTTCATTAAAAAATCTGTAACTACCTTACCAAGCTCTGTAGAGATTAATTTTTGCTTTTCACCACCATATTTTTCTTTCTTTTCTGTATCTTTTATTTTTTTAGAATTATCTAAAGTATAAATTTTTATATTTCTCTCCTTAGCAGGGATGCTCCTTTTATCTACATAATCTCTTTGCTGAATAGTAGTGATGATAGTAGCGTAAGTAGATGGACGACCTATGCCTAACTCTTCTAATTTTTTAACTAGTGCAGCTTCATTGTAATGATAAGGAGGATTGGTAAATGATTGCTTGGCAGTTATATCTTTAAAGTCCAATCTATCATCAATTTTAAATTTAGAAATATCTATTGCAGAGGTGATTTCCTTTACATCATCATCATCATCTTTTTCTTGATAAATTTTTAAATAACCATCAAAAACTAAAGATTCGCTTTTAGCTAAGAAGAGATGTTTATTCTGGTCAGATGCAATAGAAATGGTAGCTCTTATAAATTCTGCATCAGACATTTGTGAAGCTATGGTGCGTCGCCAGATAAGCTCATAGAGTCTTTTCATTTGTTGTGTGGCCTCTATAGTAGATTTAGATAAATCTGTAGGTCGTATAGCTTCGTGAGCTTCTTGAGCACCCTTTACTTTATTTTTGTATTGCCTACGTTTATAATATTTTTCGCCATAATTTTTAGTAATAAACTCTTTAGCAGCATTCAGAGCTAAATTACTAAGAGTCACACTATCTGTTCTCATATATGTGATCAATCCAGCTTCATATAATTGCTGAGCGATGTTCATTGTTTGTGAAACGCTAAATCTTAGCTGTTTAGCTGCCTCCTGTTGTAGAGTAGAAGTGATAAATGGCGGTGGTGGAGTACGCTTAGCAGGATGCTGCTTTATATCTTTGATAGTAAATATTGCATTTTTAGATTTTTCTAAAAAATTTAAAGCATCTTTTTCTTTTTTAAATTCATGATTTAACTCTGCTGAGAGTAAAATATCTGGTTTTTCTAATAAGAAAAAATTTCCAGAAATTTTATATGATTCTTCGGCAACGAATCTTTCAATTTCTCTATCCCTTTCGACTATCAGACGCAATCCGACAGACTGCACTCTACCAGCAGAAAGATTTTTAGCTATTTTTCTCCATAAAACAGGTGATAATTCATAACCAACTAGACGATCTAAAATACGACGAGCCTGTTGAGCATTTACAAGATTATAATCTATACCTCGTGGATTTTTAATAGCCTCTTCGATAGCAGATTTTGTAATTTCATGAAAAGTAATCCTTTTTAATTTATCTTCAGGTATTTCTAATGCTTCGGCTAGATGCCAGCTAATAGCCTCTCCTTCTCTATCTTCATCTGTAGCCAACCATACCAATTCACTTTGATTGCTAGCAGCACTTAATTGATTTATAACTTTCTCTTTGCCTTTTATAATCACATATTTAGGTTCGAAATTTTTCTCTACATCTACACCTAACTCACCTTTTGGCAAATCGCGTATATGCCCAAAACTTGATAATACTGTAAAATCGCTTCCTAAATATTTTTCGATAGTTTTGGCTTTAGCCGGAGACTCTACTATTACTAAATTTTTACCTTTTAATGTATAGGTACTACTTTTATTTGTTGTTTTTTTACTTGTACTAGATTTTTTTTCTTTTTTTTCTTCTTTACTTTGTTTAGCCACAATATTTCCTTTTTTTTATTGTGCAAAAATATATAAAAATAATTTTATTGTATTTTGGTAAATCATTTTTTCAAATATAAAAATAATCTACCGGTAATATCTATGTTGTCGTATAAATCTATAAAAACGGGAATACTTATTAAACAATTAAATGATAGTGAACTTTAGCTTTGCAAAATAAGATACATTCTTAACTAATCCTTAAATCCAGAAAATCAAAGTTTAAAACAAAAAAATTGTATATTAATGATTATATGCAATTACTAATCATAAAAAAATTAATATTTCTTGAGCCAATTCCACAGTTCTTTATATGAAGGTTTTTTGCCATAGGTAAGTATGCCAATTCTATATATTTTAGAGGAAATATATGCTGATAGTATAAAAGTAAGCACTAAGATAGCCATAGATGTTATAATAAGCCATAATGGTGGATTAAAAGGTATGAGTCCAATCATTATCACAGGAGAAGTAAAAGGAAAAAGGCTGAAAAAGATAGAAACTCCGCCCGTAGGGTTGTTAAATATAGGTTGCAAACAAATGATAGCTAAGATTAGTGGTATTGTGATCGGTAGCATAAATTGATTAGTATCATCTTGATTATCTACTGCTGCACCTATAGCAGCAAAAAGCGTTGCATAAATCAGATAACCAAAGATAAAATAAAATAAAAACAATAAAAGATATAATGGAATATTTATATTAGCTAAAGCTAAAAGTGCATTATTAGAAGGACTTTCTTGTAATTTGGCAGCATTTGCTATTTGTTGAGCCTCTGATTGTGTAAGTCCTTTAGTTTGTATATTTACGATTTCTGGCTCGGTATATTTAAAAAGTTGAGGAAAAGCTTGCTGTACTCCGAAAATGATTAACACTGTTAGCAAGATCCACGTAACAAATTGTGTAAGACCTACTAACAAAACTGCTATTACTTTGCCGATCATTAGATGAATAGACTTCACAGAGCTGATAATGATCTCTACAATTCTATTAAGCTTCTCTTCCATTACTGAACGCAATACCATAGAGCCATACATAAATACAAAGAAATATATTATTAATGCCATTACAAAGCCCAAAATTGTAGCTACAGTACTAGAAGCTACTTTTTCTACTCCCCCTTTATAAGTATAATTATTTACTTTTACGTCTGCATTTATTTGCTCGAGGATTTGATTATTGATACCATATAAGGCTAATCTATGTTTTTCTAATTCACTTTTAAGTACTGATTCTATATTATTTATTACAGATTGATTTATAGCATTTTTAGACCATATACGTGGTGTCTGTGGTGAGTTAATAAATGAGATAGGAATATAAAGTATAGCATCATATTTGTCTTCATCTAATAACTTTTTAGCACTGTCTACAGGCAGATATAACAAAGTGTATCTAGCTAGAGCATTAGTCTCGAGCCCCTTGTATATAAAACCTGTTTCATCTATCACACCCACTGATATTTGAGCTTCATTAATGTGAGAAATATATATAGGTATAACAAATATGCTAGCTAATATTATGGGCCCAAGTAATGTAATTACAATAAAGCTAGTTTTCTTTACTATATTTAGATATTCTCTTTTAATTATTATAGGTAATTTGCTCTTCATGATCGTAGATTTCTTCTTTTTGTTGTACTACAGTTACAAATATATCATGCATACTAGGTAGCTGTTCTCTAAAAGAGATGATCTCTCCTAGTTCTATTACTAATAGTAATATTTCATTAGATTTTATTGGCAAGTTAGATGTGATAGATATAGTGTTTTTGTCATTATTATTTTTATTAACTCTATTGATAGTAAAATGAGGATGATTTTTTTGCCAGTTTTCTATTTTTTTATCATCTATTGGGTGAGCAAAAGTGACTTCAAAATGATTTTTACTAAATTTCCGTTTTATTTCATCTACTTCTCCGTAGAGTATAAGCTTAGACCTATCTATCAATACTATCTCATCGCAAAGCTCTTCTACAGACTCCATATTATGAGTAGAGAGTAAAATGGTAGCTCCTTTATTTTTTAATTCTATGATTTCATTTTTTAATATATCTACATTAATAGGATCGAAACCACTAAAAGGTTCATCAAAGATCATAAGTCGCGGAGAATGAATCACAGTAATGATAAATTGTACTTTTTGTTGCATCCCTTTAGATAATTCCTCTACTTTGCGTCCAAGCCAAGATTTTATTTCAAGCTTTTCGAACCAATAATTAATCCTTTCTCTGGCTTGCTTCTGAGATAATCCTTTTAGCTGTGAAAGATATAGTACCTGATCGCCAACGGACATTTTTTTATACAAGCCTCGCTCCTCTGGTAGATAACCAATCTGCTCCATATGCTTATCTGTCAGTGGCTCATCGAAAAGTAATATTTCTCCATTGTCAGGTGGTATGATATTATTGATTATTCTCAAAAGTGTTGTTTTGCCAGCACCATTTGGACCTAAAATACCAAAAATACTTCCCGTAGGTACTTCAAAGCTAACATTATCTAAAGCTGTATGTTCTCTATATCGCTTAGTTATATTAGAAACTACTATAGCATTATTCATAATTATTAAAAGATAAATAAATTAAATGCAAAATTAATAAAAATGAGAAAATTAACAATGATTGTAATAAAATATTTTTTTAATAAAAATTAGTTTGCTTTCAATACGCCATAGCTTCTAATTTCTCAATTCTTTTTTCAATCGGAGGGTGGGTTGATAATAAAGCTGCTAATCCTCCTTTTTTGAATGGATTAATAATGAGCATATGAGTAGCTGCAGGATTAATTTCATTTTCTGTAACAGGTTTCATTTTAGCATAAGCATCCATTTTTCGTAAAGCATTAGCTAGATATAAAGGATTACGAGCAAGCTTAGCACCTTTTTCATCAGCTACATATTCACGAGTACGTGAAATAGCTAATTGAATTATCATAGCTAAAATAGGAGTAATTATTATCATAATGAGAGTAGCTAATAAATTGCCGATTCCACCACCTTTATTATCACCACCAAAGATATTTGCAAAATAAGCAACACGAGCTAACATAGCTATAGCACTAGCTATCACTGCTGCTAATGAAGAAATCAGGATATCTCTATTAGCAATATGAGCAATTTCATGAGCTAATACTCCTTTTATCTCATTTTGATCTAATATTTCTAATAATCCTTTGGTTACTGCGACAGCACTATGTTTAGGACTACGACCTGTAGCAAAAGCATTGGGTACTTCTATGTTTGAAATATATACTCTAGGCTTTGGGATGCCAGCCTCAGTAGCCAATTCTTCCACTATTCTATGAAGTTGAGGTGCTTCGGATTCTGAAACTTCTTTAGCTCTAAACATCGATAGTGCTATTTTGTCAGAATAAAAAAAGGAGATCCCATTCATCAATAAAGCGATAAAAAATGCTATAAACATTCCACTCTCACCACCTATTAGATATCCTACACCCATAAATAGTGCAAACATTAATCCTAATAAAAATGCAGTTCTGACTTTATTCATAATTACTTTAATTTTTTATTTTTGCTCAAAATATATGCCAAATATTATTATTAAAATATTTTTTAAATAATTACAATTCATTTCGAAATACTAAAAACATGTAAAAGTCTAAAATATCTATCACTCTCTTCTCTATAATAAATCAAGCCTTGATACTCATTTTCTGTTTCAGAATGATTGCCTTCGAAATATGAAATATTTAATATATCTGTTTGATTTGGCACTAATGCATAAGCATAATTATAATAACCTTGCTTTAGTAATAAACAAAGTTCGTATTGTTTAGCTTCATAGTTATATTGCATTCTATATCTTGGAATAATTTCATAATTAGTAAAATCTCCTATTAGATAGACGGCTCCCTCAGTAATAGGTTCACTTTTGATAGCAAAATGCACATAATAGTATTCACTTTCTGTATTTATATTACTGTATAAATCATTAGAAATAAAAAATCTACCATTTAAATCTGGTTGTCTAAGATATTGAGTATATCGCCGTGATATATCTGGCACCAAATATACATGTACAGTCTCGCTGTCGTGCATGATTCCGGCTAAATTGCCAGTTTGGTATGATATGCTTCTAATATCAAAATATCTAAATTCGTTATTCCCATCAAAAGTTGTAAAATTTTTTGCAGATTCATCGAAATAAACAATATTATCTTTCATATAAGTAGGTTTTATATTGCAATGAGCATCTATCCATCTACCGTTTTGGAGTAAACACACATATAAGCGTTCATAAATATTATTGAATACTATATTATTGCTGGTAAAGCTAAAGAGCACTTGTTGACGATAAAATCTTTCAGTTACATCACTAGCAAATATTACATGAGCATTTACTAAAAGTGCTTGCTCACTTACGACAAATCTTTTACTAAAAGCTTTACTATATTTATTATTTTCTTTGTCATGGTAATAAACTGTTAGTAAATAATTTCCACTCCTTTTAAATTTGATATCTTCATTAGGAAAATAATAATAATAATTTATATATGATATTAGTGTATTGCGAGAAAAACTATAATCAAATATAGGATTTTCATTAAAACCTTCAATAAAATCAGTGATAGGCTCATCTAAGATTTGCCATTCTGGCGAGCAAGGACTAAAAACTACATAAAGATCATATACTTCATCTACTAACATATCAAATGATAATTGCAATGCATTGCCTTTAGCTAAATCTATCACAGGAAATTTGAATTCCCACGAAGTATCTAATAATAATATGGTAGCAAATCTCTCATCATAAACTCCGTCAAACGTATTTTCTATATCATATATATAATAATCATATTGGGCAAACAAATACAATGGTAAAAAGAAAATAAAAATAGACTTAATAATTTTTTTATTTAACATTTTTTTAATTTTTTCAAAATTAAAAATTAAACTTTAAAATAAGAAAAATAATATATTTGCAATAGTTGCAATTTTATTTAATTTTGCAAATATATTATTATTTAGATGGAGATAGAGATAAAGCCACCTGGTAAATGGAGTTTTTTTGATGTTAAAGAGCTTGCTTTTTATAAAGACACTCTTTATTTTTTAGCATGGAAAGATATCAAAATAAAATATAAACAAGCAGTTTTAGGCTTTTTATGGGCTTTTATCCAGCCCATAGCTATGACTGCTGTATTTGTGATTTTTAATTTAGCTATTAATGTTACATTAGGCGATGTCAATATACCATATCCATTATTTGTACTCTCAGGGGTGATGCTATGGAATCTTTTCGGTAATGCAGTAACAACTACTTCTAATAGTGTTGTAAGCAATGCTAATATTCTAAAAAAAATATATTTTCCTAGAATTTTTTTCCCAATGAGTTCTCTATTGGTCAATCTTTTTGATTTTTTCATTACATTATTGATTTATATTCCAGTGATGGTGTATTTTAAAGTTTACCCCAATTGGGATATTATATACATTTTGCCTATTTGTGTATTATTAGTTTCTATATTAGTATTAGGAATAGGTTCATTTTTTGGTGCATTAAATGTGAAATATAGAGATGTCAAGTATGTAATTCCTTTTATTATCCAACTTTTATTTTTTATTTCTCCAGTATTTTATTCTAATAATCAAATAGCTATACCATGGTTGAAATCTGCTTATTACTTAAACCCAATGACTGGTGTCATCGAATTATTTAGGTATGGCCTTTTTGGTACACAAATAAATCAATTCGGATTATCGATAAGTATTATAATATCATTTGTCTGTCTAATAGTTGGCTTATATTATTTCAGAAAGACAGAATATTTCTTTGCAGATATATCATAGATAGTAAATACTAGTTTTTATTTTAATCACAAATATTCTTTACTTTTTAATAAATTAAAATTTATGAGATATGAAAGTATATTACATGTTTAAAAAAAAATAATATAAAAATTCAAAAAAGATTACTCTATATTTTTTATTAAAATACAAATTAAAATTTTTTTTATTTAAAAAAAATTAATAATTTTGCAATTCAAAATTCAATATAATGTTTGCAATAGTAGAATTAGGGGGTAAACAGTTTAAAATAACTGAAGGCAAAAAGCTATATATCGACAGATTAAATGCTGAACTAGAAAGCATTTTAGAAGTAGACAAAGTTTACTTAATAGCAAATGATGAAGGTGTGAAAGTAGGCAAACCAATAGTAGAAGGTGCTAAAGTTACTATTAAAGTTTTAGAGCATTTAAAAGGACCAAAAGTAACAGTTTTTAAAAAGAAACGTCGTAAGGGTTACAGAGTGAAAAAAGGTTTTCGTCCTTATTTAACTAAAGTTGAAGTTTTAAATATTAAAGCATAAAAAAAGGAAATTATATATGGCACATAAAAAAGGTGTAGGAAGTTCTCGCAATGGTAGAGAATCCGAAAGTAAACGATTAGGGGTTAAAAAATTTGGTGGCCAGTATGTAAAAGCTGGTAATATTATAGTTCGTCAACGTGGTACTAAACATTATCCAGGTGAAAATGTAGGCATCGGCAGAGATCATACTTTGTATGCTTTGAAAGATGGTATAGTAGAATTCAAAAAGACACGTGGAAATAAATCCTATGTTTCTATAAAAGTAAATTAATTGTTTATTCTAATGCTTCTATAAGTTCATCTGATAATTCTAAATTGTGGTATACCTCTTGCACATCATCGTCATCTTCGAGTAAATCTATTAATTTTAGTATTTTTAAAGCTTGTTCTTTTTCTAATTTAATATAATTATTTGGTATACGTTCTAATTTAGATGATTCTGCTTCTATAGATAATCTTTCAAGTGCTTTTTGAATGTTACCAAAATTTTCACGAGCTGAATATATGATTACAAAATCATCTTCTTCTATTATATCATCAGCTCCAGCATCGATAATTTCAAGCATAAAATCATCGAAATTTTTTATTTGATCACGTTTGATGCTAAAGACACCTTTTTGATCAAATATAAAATTTAGTGATCCCGTTGTAGTAAGATTGCCCCCATGTTTATTGAAATAACTTCTAATATTAGATATAGTTCTTTGTTGATTATCAGTAGCACATTCTACTATTATAGCCACACCATGAGGAGCATATCCTTCATAGACAAGCTCTACATAACTAGCAGAATCTTTTTCGATAGCTTTATTTATAGCCCTTTGTATATTATCCTTAGGCATGTTTACCCCTCTAGCATTAGAAATGGCTAATCTGAGCCTAGGATTAGAATCTGGGTCGGGGCCACCTTCTCTGACAGCTATTGTTATATCTTTAATGATTTTAGTAAACATTTTAGAGCGTTTAGCATCATTTGCTTCTTTTTTCCTTTTTATTGTTGACCACTTACTATGACCTGACATATTATATTATTTTTACAAATTTACAAAAAAATATAATTATTTAAAACAATATTTTTTTTTTATTTTATTATTCCTCTTTTTTGAAACTATCCCATCCCTGTGCTTTCAGTTCTATAGCTTCGCCGATATTATTTATTAGATACATGCCTTCGTTTGCATCTGTGATATGGCCGATTACTGAAATATCATCTATGTTTTTTATGAGATCATATTGATTTAGTGGAATTGTAAATAACAATTCATAGTCTTCTCCACCATGCAATGCCATAGTAATGGGAGAAATATAAAACTCATCAGCTATATTAGATACCATCATATCTATTGGGATATGATCTTCGTATATTCTGCAGCCAGTATTACTCTGCCTGCATATATGATGTAGCTCACTGGATAGACCATCACTGATATCTATCATAGCTGTGGGCAGTATATTTAATTCTCGTAGTTTATTAATAATATCTATGCGAGGTTCTGGTTTTATTTGTTTCTCTATCACATATTCATAATTTTGTAAATCGGGTTGATAATAAGGATTAGCCATAAAAGTTTTTTTCTCTCTCTGCAATATAAGTAACCCGGCATAAGCAGTACCTAAATCACCGGTAACACAAATCAAATCATTAGGTTTGGCTCCATTACGATATACAAGATTTTCTTTATTTATATAACCCATTGCAGTAATAGAGATTATAAGTCCTTGATTAGATGACACCATATCTCCGCCTATTATATCTATTTTGTAATTTTCGCAAGCTAATCTAATTCCTTCATATAATTCATCTATAGCCTCCAGAGTAAATCTATTAGATATCGCTAGGGTTACTGTTACATGAGCTGGTATAGCATTCATAGCTACTACATCACTTACATTTACTACTATAGATTTGTATCCCAAATGTTTCAAAGGCATCCAACTGAGATCGAAATGTATATTCTCTACTAACATATCAGTAGTTACTACTTGTACTAAGTCTATATCTGGTTTAATGACTGCTGCATCATCACCTATACCTTTGATTACTTTATCTTTGTTATAAATATTTATTAATTTGGCTAATCTCTCTAACAGTGCAAATTCACCAATATTATTTAACGGAGTTAATGACATATAAGCAATTTATTAATAATTTTTAAAAAACTACAAAATAAATAATAAAATATCAATAATAAAATTTTATAAATATCATTAAACCAATTATAATATTAATGTAAAAATACTTTTAACTAACAGAGCTACTCCATAAGCTATTATAGTTGTATAAACTACAGTAAACATAGCCCACCAAACCGAACCTGTTTCTTTTTTAATAGTTGATAAAGTAGCTATACATGGACAATATAACAAAGCAAAAAACAATAACCCAGCAGCAGATGGAGGCGACAATATATTAGCCATGGCTCCTCTATTAGGCAATACTATAGATAATGTAGATACTACAAGCTCTTTAGCTACCGAACCACTAATAAGTGCAGATATTACGTGCCATTCGTAGCCTAAAGGTTTAAATATGGGTTCCAAAAACATACTTATTTTAGCTAAATATGAGTTAGAAATACGCTCATATACTAATTGGGTATGTAAAGAATCCAACAAAGCTGTATTTGTTTCAGTTTCTGTGATTCTTGCTATTTGTGTCTCTATCAATCTAGTATTGTCATTATCTAATGGGAAATGAGATAAAAACCAAATTACAATAGAAGCTATAAAAATAGTAGTACCAATTTTTTTTAGATACATAGAAGCTCTAAACCACATGTGTTTTATAATAGCATTAAATGTAGGCATTCTATAAGGCGGTAATTCCATTACAAATGGAGAAGACTCTTTAGCAAATAAAAATTTTCTAAATAAAATAGCAACAATTGCTGCTATTAATACGCCAGTTAAGTATAAGATAAATGGCATATATGCTAAAGAATTAGGGAAAAATATATTAATTATAAATACATAGATAGTTAATTTAGCATTGCAAGAAAAAAATGGATTTATCAATATAGTTATTTTTCTATCCGACGGATTTTCTAATATTCTAGCAGACATAATAGCTGGCACATTGCACCCAAACCCCATTATCATTGGTATAAATGATTTGCCATGAAGTCCTATACGATGCATTAATTTATCCATCAAAAAAGCTACTCTACTCAAATAACCTGTATCCTCCATAAAGGCTATAAATAAAAATAAAATCATTATATTAGGTAAAAAGACTAAAACGCTACCTATACCAGTAATCACACCATCTATTAATAAATTTTTAAATAATGATGCTGGCAAAAATCCAGACAAAAATACTTTGAACCAATCTACTCCTGATTCCATCCAATTTTGCAAATAACTACCTAAATAAAAGGTAGAAAAAAACATAACATAAAGAAAAGCAAGGAAAATGGGGATTCCCCAGATCTTGTGTGTCAATATTTTATCTAGCTTATCGATACTTTGGTCAGCATCCTCTTTTGAATAACTTAATGTCTCTTTAAGTGCACCTTTAATAAAACCATACCTCACATCTGTAAATAAAAATTCTGATGGTCGATTATATTGTTTTTCAATATTTTCGATACATTTATCTACTACGTTATTCAGAGAAGCATATTCATTTCTTTTCAGAAAACGATGAAATTCTGGATCTTTTTCTAATAATTTAATAGCTACGAAACGTTGAGATATAGCAGATTTAGTGAAATTTGTCTTAGCGATCTCATTTTCTATTTTTTCTATACAGGCTTCTACTGGCAGAGGGAAGTGTACGACGCTTTTCACTGTTAAAGTAGATTCATATCTATCGATGACTGCACTCAAAAGTTTATCTATACCTTTATTTTTTATTCCTATAGTAGGAATAATCGGTATTTTAAACATCTCTTCCAGTTTATCAATATTTAGCTTTGCTCCTTTTTTTGTTAATTCATCATACATATTAATAGCTATAATCATAGGATAGTCTAATTCCATCAGCTGAGTAGTAAGAAACATATTACGTTCTATATTAGAAGCATCTATTACATTGATGATAACATCTGGCATTTTTTTAAGTAAATAATGGCGTACAAAGGCTTCTTCTGGTGAAAATACTTGAAGAGAATAAGTTCCTGGTAAATCTACAAAAGTGATTTTGTAATCTTTAAATTCTATAGTTCCACTTTTGGCATCTACAGTGACTCCAGCATAATTGCCCACATGCTCATGTGCGTGGCTAACGTAATTAAAAATAGTTGTTTTTCCAGAATTTGGATTCCCTATAAGTGCTACTTCTATATTTTTGCTCTTTTTGGTTATTAAATGTTGAATATTTGTTGAAAGTATATCAATATTTTCAGATTCTTGTAATTCTTCTTCAGTTGTGATTTCAATATTAATAGCTTCACTTCTCCTGAGAGAAACCTTAGAGCCCATGACTTGAAATAGTAATGGATCATTAAGGGGAGCTTTGTGTAGCAGAGTGACATTTTCATTGGTTTTAAACCCCATTTCCATTAATCTATGACGAAAAGTCTCATTACCCTTGATCTTAACTATGTAGCCACTTTGTCCTATATCTAGATCGTTTAAAGTCATTATCTATTCTATAATAAATTGCAAAATTATGTATAAATGTTTATTAATATATTTCATAATTGATATTTATCAGAAAAATGTGATCTTAAAATGACAACATACAATGGTTTTCCGATTTTCGAAACTTTTAATCTATGTTTGAAAAATATTATTAATCAGGACCAAAAAAAATCATCACCTTCACTTTTTTGTTCCCCAAAATTAAGATGTTAATAATTATATGCTTGAATATTAGTTTCAAAATGCCTTTATTTGCTCATTCTCCTCTAACTCTTCATTGAAACTCTCTACTCATCATAAATCTAAAAATCATGCTTCGTATAAGTTTACTAAATGTCATTAACTAAAAGTCTGATTTAAAAAATAATTTTTTCTATACCTATCTCCATAAATATTGAATTATTAACTTATTTTTTTTAAAAGGTTTAATATATAATATTAAAATAAATCAATATTTAATTACTTTTTTCCATCTTTTATGTGACCATAAATAGTCTCCAGGGTGTTCGCAAATAGCTTTTTCTAAAACATTTGCAAATCTTTGTGTAATGGTTTTTGATTCTACTTTTTCTTCTCCATTATAAATTAAATGATATTTGGTAGTATATTCAAAAGGTTTTATATATAATATATCTGCAAAAAAAACTGGCATATTAAATTTAGTAGCTAAAAATTCTATGCCTCGATGAAAAGGTGTATTTATTCCAAAAAAATCCACCCAATGCACCCCTGTATCTGTAGCTGGAGATTGATCTGCGACCATTAAAAAAACAGATGGAGTGCCTTGCTTTGAAACTTTTAATATATGCCTTGCAGCAGATCGATTGTCTATGAAAATAGTATTGGGAGAATGTAGATTATTTCTTAGCCAATTATCAATATACTTATTAGATAATGGTTTATAAACCATATAGACTGGCACTTCTAAAACCTCTGATAAAATTATTTGTGTCGTCCATGCATTCAAATGTCCCAATGCTATCATCACATTTTTGCCTTCTGATAAACATTTTTTTATTTCATTTATATTTTCAAATTTTAGATATTTTAATCTTTTAGTTTTATTTGTAGTCCCATTAATAGCTATATCTATGATTAATCTGGCAAAATAATGATAAAATTGTTTTTCGATTTTTTTATAATAATTTTTAGATTTATCAGGAAATGCTAATTTTAAATTTTTTTGAACTACTTTTTTTCGATAGTGTAGCAAATGATATGTAATGAAATAAATAAAATAATCCCAAAAAAAAAGTAAAAAATGAGGAGTATAACCTATTAATATTTGAAGTAATCTAGCAAAAAAGGATGTTAACATTATAATATTTTTACAAAAATATATATTTATATTTACAAAAAAGATTTTAATACTAAATAATTAATACACTTAAAAGCTAATAAAAAATAAAAACAACAACAAATGACTTTCGGCTTTCTTGCTTTTTTATCTCTCATTTTATCATTTATAGCTTTTATATTAAACTTTAGTAATTTTTAATTAAAATAAAAAACAATCTTAAATAAAATCAGTTAATGTTTTAGATAATACATATTTTACTTTCGATAAAAATATTATTTTTGCATAAATAATATTGAAAATGAAAAATTTTTTAAAAATATTTCTATGTGTTATATTGTGTATTTTATGTATACCAAGATTAAATTCCAAAAATACTTATGATATCGATAAGGAGTTTATCGATATTATAACTAAAAGATCTTTGGATGATATAACTGATAATCTAAAAAACATAAAAGATACAATTAAAATATTTAATATTTTAGATACTTTAGAAAATCAAGCTTTATATAAAAATGATTTAAACCTTAGAGCTAAAATAGAATTTACTAGAGGTTGTTTGCATTACTTAGGTTCTAATCATATACAATCATTAAAACATTTTTCCACATCATACAGGATTTTTACTTCACTACACGATACTGTAGGCATAGTATATTCTTTATATTATCAAAGTGTAATTGCTTTTAATATAAATTTGAATTCAATAATAGTATCAAACTTTTTCGAAGCTAAAGATTATCTACCAGGATTTAAAAATGATAGTTTATTAATAGAATTTTACAGATTATTAGGTTCAGCATATTTTAATATGGGCTTTTACAAAGAAAGTATAGATGCTGTACAATCTGCAATACAACTATCATACCATATCAATAGTAAAGAACAATTGTTGCGTTCATACATGAATTTAGCATTAAATTTTATAGAATTAAAAAAATATAAAGAAGCCGAAGAAATACTATTATATGTTTTAGAAAAAGCCCAAGAATCAAATAATTACAATTTAATAGGTACTGCTTATTCTTATATTGGATACTTATATAATGAATTTGGAGAATATGAAAAAGGAATAGAATATAATAAAAAAGCTTTAGAATTTAGAAAAAAAATCAATGATAAACGTGGTATATCTACCGAATTAAATAATATAGCAGATGGATATTATAAATTAGGTAATTATACAATGTCTATTGAGTTTAGCAAAGAAGCATTAAAATATGCAGATAGTGCTAATCTAACAAATGCTAAGATATCAGCCAATTTTATTTTAGCACAATCTTATGCTTGTCTTGGTAATTATAAAGGTGCTTTCGATGCATTATTAAAATCTTATACTGCTTATAAAGAAAAATATAATCAAAATTTTATTCAAGAAGTACTGGATATACTTGTGAAAACTTCTTATGATTATCTTATTAATGAAAACATGGCATTAAAGCAAAAATTAGAAATAAATGCTAAACTTATAAAAAATAATCGCAATTTACAGTTTTTTATGGTTTTGATAATAATCATTACTATTATTATCGCCTACTTTTTGTTTAGAAATACAATGAAAAATCGTAGATTAGTTAAAGAAATGGCTAAAATAAACCTAGAATTAATAGAGACTAATAAAAAACTAATAGAAAACGAAGAAGCCTTAAAAATAGCAAATGCAACTAAAGATAAATTTTTGAGCATCATAGCTCATGATATACGCAATCCGATAGCTAGTATGATAAGTTTTATCAGAATAATGAGAAGAGATTTTAATGATCTAACAAAAGAAGAGAGAAATGCTCTGATAGATGAGCTAGAAAAGGTTGTGAATAACACAAATCAATTACTTGACAATTTGCTTTTATGGGTAAGATCTCAATCAGGTAAAATAGAAGTAAAAATAGTAGATACTAATCTAAATAATATAATATCTCACGTGCAAGATTTGTTTACATCAATAGCTAAAAACAAAAATATTGATTTAATAATTGAAGGTGATACTAATATAGATATAAAAACAGATGTGGATATGTTAAATACTATTTTGCGTAATCTTGTAAATAATGCTATAAAATTTACTCACCCTCAAGGTACAGTAACTATTAGTACTGAAATATCAAACGGTAATTTGATAATTTCTGTATCTGATACGGGTATTGGAATGTCCGAAGAATTACAAGAAAAATTATTTAAAATCGGTGAAAAAGTAGTTCAGAATGGTACTAATAAGGAAACTGGCTCTGGATTAGGTTTGTTACTCGTTAAAGAATTTGTCACACTTTTAAATGGTAAATTAGAATTAGAAAGTGAAAAGGGCAAAGGGACTACTTTTAGAATATATTTGCCCTTGGATTTTTAATTTATTTGTACTGATATTGAATTTCATATTTATTTATAAAGTAATCATTTAATTAACATTTGATAATTTACAACTTCCAATAATTTTATTTTTTATGTATATTTGCATTACATTATGTGATTATGATTGAATAATAAAAAATGAAAAAATGAAAAAAATTTATATATTTTTTGCAAGCTTAATTAGTATTTTATCCATTTCAGCACAAGATTACAATTGTACAAGCATTCCTAAAAGCAAACATCAACAAAAATTGGACCTTGCTATTTCAAAAATATATCAAGGCATGCAAAGCAAATTTATTGAATCTCAAAAAATTTATTTTAGTGAAGCTACCGAAATTTTAAAATCTATAAATGAAAATCATGAATATCCTATTGTTAACTATTATTTAGGATTAACATATATTTATAAACCTGATAATAATTTTTACCTTGCAGAACAATATTTAAAAAAAGCAATAGATGCTTGTCCTGATGATATACCAGAGGCATATTTTCATTTAGGTAAATTAGCATATACTAATAATGATAAATGTGAGGCTATAAATTATTTTAAGCGTTTTTTATCTTATGAAGGTGATTTTGATACTCTTTTGGATGAAGCTCGATTGCTTTTGAAGTGGAGTATAGAGATATGTGACATAATCAGTAATCCCGTTCCTTTTGAGCCTAAATTAGTAAAAGGTATTAGTAGTCCTTTAGATGACTATTTAGTGTCTTTGAGTCCTGATAATGAAATAGCCTATTATACTAGAAAAACAAAAGAATATCAATTATCCGGTTATAAGTCTGAGCCTGCATTTCAAGAAAGATTTTACTATAGTTATCGTATTGGTAAAAATGAGTTTGATAATGGCAAACTAATGCCATATCCTTTTAATAGAAATGAAAATGAAGGCGGTGCTACGATTACAGGTAATAACAAAGAATTGATCTATACTGTATGTATAATGGTCAATAGTCCCAGACAGTATTATAATTGCGATTTATATTCATCGAGATACGTGAAAGGTTATTGGACAGATATCATACCACTAGATAGAGTTAATAGGCCAGATACTTGGGAAAGTATGCCATCAATAACTGCTGATGGTCAAGAGTTATATTTTGTGAGCAATAGACCTGGAGGTATAGGTGGTTATGATATTTATAAAAGTATAAGAGATCAAAATGGTGAATGGTCTGAACCTATTAATTTGGGCAGACCTATTAATACTCCTGGTGATGAAAAATCGCCATTTATTCATACTGATACTCGTACCTTATATTTTAGTTCTAATGGACATCCTGGAATAGGCGGTTATGATATTTTTTATGTAAAATTGAATGATAATGATGATAAATCTTATCTGAAAGTCAAAAATATAGGGTTTCCAATAAATACCGAAAATGATGAAGTGGGTTTCGTAGTGAGTCTAGATGGTAGATATGGCTATTTTGCTAGTAATAATATTAAAAATCAAAGCATTGGTGGAATGGATTTTTATTATTTCGATTTGCATCCTGATGCTAAACCAGAAGAAGTATTGTTGGTAAAAGGAAATCTAAAATCTCAAGATACTACACAGTCTGTAAAAGCTACTATACAGATAAAAAGCATGGAAAGCAAAAAAGTATCGTTTATTCCTGTAGATGATGAGGGAGATTATGCAGCTACATTGTTAAAAAATGAAGATTATTTATTAACTATAAAAGGCGAAGATATTGTTTATCAGAGTACTTATATATCTGCTAGAGATTCATTAGAGGCTTCAATTATAGAGCTAGAAATGGAAGTACAACCTATAGAGCTGGGAATGCACTATCGCTTACACAATATTTATTTTGCTTTTAATTCTGCAGATATTTTACCTAGTTCTCAAAAGGTACTCGATGAGTTTATAATATTTTTGAATGATCACCCTACTATGAAAATTAGCATCGAAGGACATACGGACTATATCGGTAGCGACGATTTCAACTTGATACTTTCCGAAAAAAGAGCAAGGGCAGTTTATGACTATTTAGTTATTAATGGAATAAATAAAAATCGTTTGGAATGTAAAGGTTTTGGTAAACAAAGACCAATAGCCACAAATGACACTGAAGAGGGTAGAGCAATGAATAGAAGGACTGAATTTGTGATATTGAGTTATTAAAATTGATATTTAATCATTTAAATGTGAAAAATTTCATAATTACTCAATAACTCCATCTTTTATATATACTATTCTATCTGATATTTTTGCAAAAGACTCTTGGTGGGTTACTAAAATTATTGTGCGTTTGCATTCATCACGCAATTTCTTGAATAAATTTATTACTTCTTGAGCATTTTTACTATCTAGATTACCAGTAGGCTCATCAGCAAGTAAAACTTTAGGATTGTTGATCAAAGCTCTAGCAATAGCTACACGTTGTTGTTCGCCTCCTGATAGTTCTTGTGGTCTATGAGTAAAGCGATGTGATAAATTTAAATTTTCCAATAATATTTTAGCTTTATCCATAGCTTCATCTTTGTTTAGACCACCTATTAATACTGGAAGCATTACATTTTCGATAGCTGTAAACTCCGGTAAAAGATGATGAAACTGAAATACAAACCCAAGATTTTTATTACGAAAATCACTCAATTCTTTATCATTTAATTTATAAATATCTATATCATTATATTTCACTGTGCCACTATCCGGTTTTTCTAATGTGCCAATTAAATGTAGCAATGTAGACTTGCCAGCGCCGCTAGGTCCTACTATCGATATAAATTCATTTTCTTTTATTTCTAAATTGATACCTTTCAAAACTTCAACAGGCTTAAAGGATTTATAAATGTTTTCTAATTTAATTATCATAATTTCAAAAAATTAACATAAAATTATTGCCAAAATTACAAATCAAAAATTAATTATATTTATTTTAATAATAATTAATTCTTTTTAATTACTTTTGTTACAAAAAAATTTGAAAATCGATAGGTATCTTGCTTCTAAATTGATACAAAGTAAACAAGAAGGGTCAGCGCGCCCTATACTGATAATTGCTCAAATATCAATAGCTATTAGTATTTTTGCTATGCTTATTTCTTTTGCTATCATTAGAGGATTCAAAACTGAAATTAAAGAAAAAGTAGTCGGTTTTAATGGTCATCTACAAATTGCTAATTATAGTAGTTTAGTAGAAGTTTATACTAGCGATCCTATTGCATATCCACGCGATGATGTAGAAAGTTTGAAATCTATTAGTGGTATCGTCTCTATAGCACCTGTAATAGAAAAACCAGCAATTCTACACGAAGATAATTTAATCGAAGGGATCATCTTTAAAGGTATTAATGCTGATTACCCAAAAGATTTCTTCGAAAAAAATCTTGTAAAAGGTCGCTTCCCTAATTTAGATACAGCCCTCACTGAAGTATGTATTTCTAAAAATATTGCCCAAAAGTATAATCTAGACATAGATAGTGCTGTTAGAATTTATTTTTTTAAAGAAGGTCAATACACTCCAAGAGGTCGTAAATTAAAAATTGTTGGTATTTATAATACCGGATTACAAGATTATGACAATCATTACGTTTTAGGTAATATTAAAATTCCTCAACAGATAGATGGTTGGAGTGATTCATTAGTAGCAGCTTACGAAATATATCTGACAGATATCGATAAAATAGATATTATAAAACCATTGATATTGCAAAGGCTAAATTATGATGTGCAATTAATAGACGTCAGAGACAAAGAAAATCGTTTTTTTTCATGGTTAGAAATGCTAAATAGTAATGTGGTAGTGATATATATTCTAATGGCTATCGTCGCTTTTATTAATATTATTAGCATTTTACTAATATTAATCTTAGAAAAAATCAAATTTATCGGACTAATGAAGACTCTGGGAATGACCACAAATAATCTTTCAAAAGTATTTTTGTGGATTACAATGCGGTATATATGTTATAGTTTGATCATTGGTAATGTAGTTACAATTTTATTGATAATTGCTCAAAATCTATGGCACCTGATACCACTCAATGAAGCTATGTACTACATGTCATATGTGCCTATGCAGTTTGATTTTGATTATTTCATTTTTGCCAATTTAGCTATTATATTTTTAGGTTTATTAGGAATAGTGATACCTCGCTTGGTTATCAAGCAGATATCACCTGCAGAAGCTTTAAAAATAGAATAGATAACAAGTAATTGAAATGAAAATCAAATAATTAAGTATACTAGTGATTTCTTAATTTTCAATTTATTTAAATTAATCTTAGCGAATTGATTTTATGATATTTAAATGCCCAAGTTTTAACTTTTAAATTAGATTAATTTACTATTTTTGATGAAATTTTTAAATTTATATTTTTGTAATAAATAAAAATATATAAATATGAGAACAAAAGTAATACCCTTTTTTTTATCTATTCTATTATTTGCTAATGCAATTAATTTTTTAAATGGGCAAATATCAATAGTACAAGAAGAATTTTACTATCACGAATCCACAGGGATGACAATAGAAGATTATGAGCATTACAATCTAATGAATAAAGCTAATATGGCGCCTCGTAAAAAAGATAATTGTGTTTTGACTAAGTTGGTCTATGGATGGCATCCTTATTGGCAAAATGGCTTACAAACAAACTATGATTGGAATCTCTTAAGTCATTTTGTATATTTTGCCTATGCAATAGACCCTGCCACTGGAAATCCTTCTACTACTCAAGCTTTTAGCACTGCTCAATCAGTTACAGACGCTCTAAATGCAGGTGTCAAGGTACATCTATGCGCTACTCTATTTAGCAATCATTCCACATTTTTAAATAATATTACAGCACAAAGAAATTTTATGCATCAGATCGTAACCTTAGTTTTAAATAGAGGAGCTCATGGAGTAAATATAGATTTCGAAGGAATGAACTCATCTCATAATGCTGCTTTTGCTAATTTTATGAACGAACTTGCTGATACTTTTCATACACGTATCCCAGGATCAGAAGTTACTATAGCTCTTAATGCAGTCGAATGGAGTGATGTATTCAACATTAATGCCATGAAAAATAAAGTAGATTATTTCGTCATTATGGGCTACGATTATTATTGGGGTGGTAGCACTACTGCAGGCCCTACAGACCCTTTATATAATTTTGTAACCTCATATAATTATACACTTACTAAATCTATTACTCATTATCTAAATAAAGGTTGTCCACCTAATAAATTAATTCTCGGTTTACCTTATTATGGACGTGAATACGGCACTGTATCCAATACTATACCTTCTGATGTAAATAATCCTCCTAATTGTGTATCGCGCACATATAAATTTGTTAGAGACAACACAACAGGACATTACTCTGCTACTAACAAACTGTGGGATCAGGCCTCATTCACACCCGCATATATCTTTTATGATGGCACTGAGTGGCGGCAATGTTTCATAGATGATAAATATAGTATGGGTAAGCGCATGGATTTGATTAATCAAAGAGGTATAGCAGGTATGGGAATATGGGCTCTGGGTAATGATGATGGTTATTCAGATTTTTGGGATGCTATTAGAGATCATTTTACTACTTGTGCTCTGACGCCTTGTGTAGATAGCTTATTCGATATGGGTGGACCTCTTAGAAATTATTATGATAATGAAGATTATACATACACTATTTCACCATCAAATGCTCAATCTATTACACTTAATTTTACTCAATTAGATTTAGAGCCTAATAATGATATGTTGTGGTTGTATGATGGTAGTTCTACATCTTCTCAATTGATAGGGTCGTTTACAGGTAATTCTCTTCCAGGCACTCTTATTGCTAATTCTGGTGCCTTTACTCTAAAGTTTCATTCTAACTCTTCTATTAATAAATCTGGTTTCAAACTATATTATCAATGTGATCAGTCTCCAATAGACAATATACCACCAATTACACTTATCTCCCCAATATCTACTTGGCAAACACAAGATTTCTCAGTTATATTTCAAGATTCTGATGCTGAGAGTGGTATACAAAAGGCTTATTATCAAGTGATCGAATACGACGGTATAGATTGGGGAGCCAATCCCCATAGAGGCTTCTTGGGTGATAATTTCGATTCACCATCCATAAATAGTAGATGGAACATCATAACAGGAAATTGGGTACAAGAAAATGGTTGTCTCATACAAACAGATTCGTCTATTCATAATACTCATATCAGCACTTACCTCGATCAAGAACTTTCTAATAGATATTTATATGAATTTGAAGCAAAAGTACTAGGGAATAATTTGACAAATAAACGTGTAGGCTTTTATTTTTTCTCTTCTGACTCTGCTTCTGAAAATAGAGGTAATGGATATTTTATCTGGTTTAGATTAGAAACTGGAAAACTCGAATTTTATAAAGTAACGAATGATGTTTTCTCTAAAGTACATGAAACTAACTGTCCATTAAACTTAAACCAATGGTACAATATAAAAGTAATATATGATAGAATAGATGGTGGGATATGGGTTTATGTCAATAATTTATTAAAAGGTAAATGGATAGATAGTCAACCTTATAATAATGGTAGTTATATATCTTTCAGAACAGGCAATTGTTCAGCACAATTTAATCAAATCAAGGTCTATCGTTCTCGTTACGAAAATGCAACAATACATATAGGTGTAGGTCCCGATAATTCTAAGGAATTGAGATATCAAAGTATCAATACTTTGTCACCTGCTGGCAAGATCAAAAGCATTGTCCAAGATAATGCAGATAACCTTTCGAATACTGCTATGTGTGATGTATATGTAGATTATACTCCTCCTATACCGCCTTCTTATGTTTGGGATGGCATAGGACAAGATTATGATACCATTTTTTTATTACCGATATCTACTCAATGGGACCATGCCCAAGATCCTAATAGTGGCATTAGTCATTATGAAGTTTGTCTAGGTTCTCAACCTGGTTATAATGATATAGTCGATTGGATAAATGTGGGAACTAATAATTTTTATTCATTTAATCCAACAAGTTTAATTTATGATAATTTTTATTATATTACAGTTAAAACTTTTAATAATGCAGGTATGAGTATTCAGACTTTTAGTGATGGATTTAGATATATAGTGGTTGATCAAATATCAATTTTTAATCAAAATAACAAGCCATGGATCATCTATCCTAATCCTGCCAATGATCACATATATATAAAAGGTGATATAAATATCGAAAAATTATCAATTTATAGTTTGCTAGGAGCTAAAATAGATTGTCCTATTATCGAAAAGCATAATAATAAAGTGGCCATCCAAATAGATCACTTATCATCAGGTATTTATATTTTTCAAATAAATTCTGGTAATCAAATATATTTTTATACATGGGAAAAGCAATAAATTACATAGATACTCATGCGCATATATACTTAGAGGATTTCGATAAAGATAGAAAAGACGTTTTAGAAAGGGCTGAAAAAGCAGGCATAGATTTAATTATACTTCCAGCCATAGATATGAGCACTTTTGATGCTATGTGGCAGTGCTATCAAGTAAATGTAAATTTACAAAAAATGATGATAGGATTGCATCCTGGTAGTGTAAAAGAAGATTATAAATTAGAATTAAATTTTATAGAAAATCAATTACAAAATAATGTAAATAGTTTCATTGGTATTGGAGAAATAGGAATGGATTTATATTGGGCTAAAACTTACATAGTAGAGCAAAGGATAGTCCTTATACAGCAATTACAATGGGCTATACAATATGACTTACCAGTTTGCATTCATCAGAGAAATTCATTACATGAAATTATTTCTATATTAGATGAGTTTTCTAATAAACCAAGGGGTATATTTCATTGTTTTACAGGAACTTATGAAGAGGCTAAAATAATTATTGATCGCGGTTTTATGCTAGGAATAGGTGGTATTATTACCTTTAAAAATAATAAATTGGCACAAACTATATCACAAATTGGCTTAGATTATTTAGTTTTAGAGACAGATGCACCATATCTAACACCAGTACCATATAGAGGTAAAAGAAATGAAAGCTCCTTTATACCACATATTGCTAAGAAAATTGCTGAAATTCTTAAAATAGATATAAAAAAAGTAGCATTTAAAACAACTATGAATGCTAAAAATTTATTTTCTTTATAATTAAATTTACTTTTGCTTTTTGATATATTTTTCATACATTTGCAAATAATTTTACTATATTATGGAAGACAATGAATTAACTCAAAGTGGAGGGCAGATAATTGATATAAATATCGAAGATCAGATGAAAACTGCCTACATTAACTACTCAATGTCTGTGATAGTTTCTCGGGCTCTCCCAGATGTACGTGATGGACTAAAACCTGTACATAGAAGAGTATTGTATGGCATGTACGAATTAGGTCTTTTTTCTAATAGACCAACCAAAAAAAGTGCTCGTATAGTAGGAGAAGTATTAGGTAAATATCACCCTCATGGTGATTCATCTGTATATGATGCTATGGTACGTCTAGCTCAACCGTGGTCTATGCGATATCCATTAGTAGAGGGGCAAGGTAATTTTGGGTCTATAGACGGTGATAGCCCTGCAGCTATGCGTTATACAGAAGCCAAACTTACTAAGCTTGCCGAAGAAATGTTAGCTGATTTAGAAAAAGATACTGTAGATTTTCAAAATAATTTCGATGATTCCTTAAAAGAACCTACAGTTTTACCTGCCAAGATACCCAATCTGTTACTTAATGGAGCCTCAGGGATAGCTGTAGGTATGGCTACTAATATGCCTCCTCATAATTTATCCGAAGTAGTGGATGGCATCATTGCATATATAGATAATAGAGATATTACTGTAGAGGAATTAATGAATTATATAAAAGGTCCTGATTTTCCTACTGGTGGACTTATTTATGGAATTGATGGCGTCATAGAAGCTTATAATACAGGTAGAGGTAGAGTATGCATACGCGGTGAAGCAGAAATCATAGAACATAATAATAAACATCAAATTATTATTTCTAGTATTCCTTATCAAGTTAATAAAAGTGATTTAGTGCAAAAAATGGCTGCACTGGTAGAATCTAAAAAAATTGATGGGATTACTGATATACGGGACGAATCTGATAGAGAAGGCATACGTATTGTGATAGACATGCGTAGAGATGCTAATGCTAATGTTATTTTAAATTCACTTTATAGATTTAGTCCATTACAATCTACTTTTAGTATCAATAATATAGCACTCGTAAATGGTAAGCCTGAAACATTGAATCTAATTCAATTAATCCATTATTACGTTGAACACAGGCATGAAGTCATAATTCGTAGATCTCAATATGAATTAAATGAAGCTGAAAAAAGAGCACATATCTTAGAAGGCTTATTGAAAGCATTGGATTTTATCGATGAAGTGATAGCCATTATTCGTAGTAGTGAAACAGTAGAAATTGCTAAAAATGGTTTGATGCAACGTTTTGATTTCACAGATATACAAGCTACAGCTATTATTGATATGAGATTGAGAACTTTGACTGGACTCGAGCGTGATAAATTGCAAAGTGAATACGATGAGTTGATGAAAAAAATTGCTTACCTCAAACATGTCTTGAGTGACGAAAACTTGCAAATGCAAATAATAAAAGATGAACTACTAGAAATCAAACAAAAATATGGTGATAAACCTAGAACAGATATAGATATTCATGGTAAAAATGTTAGAATTGAAGATTTGATAGCTGACGAACCAGTAGTTATCACAATATCTCATCTTGGTTATATCAAACGAACTAAATTAAGTGATTATCGTAGTCAAAATAGAGGTGGTAAAGGCAAGATAGCATCTGATATCAGAGATGAAGATTTTATAGAAAATTTGTATATAGCTACTAATCATGATTATTTACTATTATTTACTCGAAAAGGAAAAGTTTACTGGTTACGTGTATTCGAAATACCCGAAGCTGCTCGCAATGCTAAAGGAAAGCCAATACAAAATCTAATAGCCTTAGATAGTGATGATAAAATACAAACTATTATTAATACTAAAAATCTTGATGACCATGATGCTATTAAAAATGATTATGTGATTTTTATAACTACTAAAGGAATTATCAAAAAAACAAGTCTTACAGCTTTTGCACGCCCTCGCAGTACTGGTATAATAGCTTTGAATATTAGAGATGGTGATGATTTATTACAAGTAGCCCTTACTCATGGTAAATCAGAAATAGTAGTTGCTACTAGTCAAGGTAAAACTGTACGTTTTAATGAAGAAGAAGTACGTCCGATGGGTAGAACTGCGATAGGTGTTAAAGCTATAACTTTAAGTTCTAAAGATGATAGTGTGATAGGTATGGTAGTAATGGAAGATGAAAATCAACAAATATTGGTGATTTCTGAAAAAGGTTATGGAAAACGTTCATTTTTATCAGCTTATCGAAAAACTCATCGTGCTACTAAAGGTATAAAAGCTATGAACATAACTGAAAAAACTGGAAAACTGATCAGTATAATTGATGTAACTAATGAAAATGATGACATTATGCTGATCACTAAAAATGGCATAGGTATACGTCTTAATATTTCTAATATCCGATTACAAAATAGAGTAACTCAAGGGTCACGTTTGATTCAATTACAAAATGATGATGCTATTGCCTCTGTTGCCAAAATAGCTCATGACATTGATGATGATGATACAGAAAATATAGAAGCCGAAATTAGCTTAGAAGAAAATAATGAATAGAAAAATTCACAAATATTTAAAAAATTTGTATTAAATTTGTATAAAAAATTAACAGTATGAAAACTAAAAGTTTTTTAATAAGTATGATACTTTTAATAAGCGTGAGTAGTTTTGCTCAATCAAATAAAGTATTAGATGCTTATAATTATTTAAAAGCAGGAAAATTAGATAAAGCTAAAGCAGCTATAGATGCTGCGGCTCAATATCCAGATACTAAAGATGATCCTAAAACTTGGCTCTACAAAGGCAATGTTTACTTGGCTATTGCTTTTACTAAAGATGATAAATATAAACAGCTGACTCCTAACCCTCTCGATACAGCCTTAGAAGCATATAAAAAATGTCTCATTTTAGACCCAGATTTTACAGTATCAACTGCTGTACCGCCACATCCTAATATGGGACTCAAATTAATAGCTGATGAATACTTTAATATAGGGGCTACATATTTCAATAATAAAGACTATAATAATGCATTAGTTTATTTCGAAAAGTCTCGAAATACAAGAAAAATTTTTACAAAAGAGGTTGATACTTTAGCCAATTTTTATGGTGCTATAGCAGCTCTTAATCTACAAGATACTATTACAGCTGAAAAACTTTTAAAGGAGCTAACTACTGCTACTAATTATAATGAACCAAGAGTTTTTACTCTATTATTTGATATTTATTTAGCTAAAAAAGATACTGATAATATGCTTAAAACAATTCAATTAGGTAAAAAAAGATTTCCTAATGATAATGATATTTTATTGAGAGAAATAAATTATTATCTAATTACTGGTGATTTAGAAAAATCTCAATTACTATTGCAAGAAGCCATCACTAAAGATCCTAATAATCCTATGTTGTATTATGTAATAGGTACTAATTATGATCAACTGGCCCAAGATACTACTTTATCTCAAGAGAGAAGGGATTTATTTTTCGAACAAGCTAAAAAATCATATCAAAAAGCTATTGAGTTAAATCCTGATTTTTATGAAGCATATTACAACTATGGTGCATTGCTATTTAATAAAGGCGTAGAGATTTTCAATAAAGCTAATAAGCTGCCTCCAACAGAACAAGCTGAATATGAAAATTTGAAAAAAGTATATGAATCTCTTTGGCATCAATCATTACCTTTATTAGAAAAAGCACTAACTATTCAACCAGATGATATCCCTACTCTATACACACTCAGAACTATATATGCTAGATTGTCTATGCCTGATAAATTAAAAGAAATAAATCAAAAAATAGAATTGCTAGAAAAAAATTAAAAAAAATATATATTAAAATTTATAAAAGGAGTTATTTATCATAAATAACTCCTTTTTTTATCACATACATTGAAATATTATATTAAAATTTATAAACCTTACTATGCCTTATTTTGCTCTCGTAATTTCCTAATAATTACTTTGTTATATAGCTCCTTACTATTGGGATAACTTAAATTATGAAATATATTTGCGCATAAATATATATGATATTTGTCATTTTATACATATTTATGTTGAATATGTTTTAATTTTGTATAAATAAATCAAATAATTTAGGTAATATGAAAAAATTAGAAAATAAAATCGCGATAATAACTGGAGCTGCTAAAGGTATGGGGAGAGAGGAAGCTATTTTATTTGCTAACGAAGGAGCTAAAATTGTTGTAACAGATATTCTAATAGATGAGGCTAAAATAGTTGCTAATGAAATAATAAAAAATAATGGCGAAGCAATAGCATTTAAACTAGATGTAGCTAAAGCTAAAGACTGGGAAAAATTAATTGACCAAATTATGGACAGATGGGGCAAAGTAGATATATTGGTAAATAATGCTGGTATATTAAATTTGTGTGGTATAGAAGAAATCACTGAAAAGGAATGGGATAAAATTATGGAAATTAATGCGAAAGGAACTTTTTTGGGTATTAAGTATGTATTGCCTGCTATGAAATTGACTAAAAATGGATCTATTATTAATATCTCTTCTATTTATGGTTTGGTTGGTAGTGGTGCAGCCGTAGCATATCATGCTTCTAAAGGCGCTGTGAGGCTTTTGACAAAAACAGTTGCTGCCGAATTAGCTAAATATAATATTCGTGTCAACTCAATTCACCCAGGTGTCATTAAAACCCCTATGACTGATGATTTATTAAAAAATCCAGAAAATGCTAAAAATCTGCTTGGCACCACTGTATTAGGAAGAGCTGCTGAACCTATAGAAGTAGCTTACGGTGCATTGTTTTTAGCTTCTGATGATGCTTCCTACGTTACTGGTTCTGAATTAGTAATAGATGGTGGATACACAGCTTTGTAAATTAATAAATTAATTTTTAATTTTGCATGTCAAAAAATAAAAAGATATGAAAAAGTATGAATGTGATATTTGTGGTTATATTTATGATCCACAAAAAGGTGATCCAGATTCTGGTATAGCACCAGGTACGCCTTTTGAAGAATTACCTGATGATTGGGTGTGTCCTATATGTGGCGCTGATAAATCAGAATTTAGCGAACTAGAAGATTGATTTTTAATACCAATTTTGCAGAATTTATAAAATTTACAACGTACAAAAACTTATAAACATAAATTTTTTAATTGATCCCTTCTAATAATTATGTTAATTTAGTATACTCTAGATCGTGAGTATTAGATTTGTAAATCATTAAAATGTAGGGTTATAAATTACCTCAAATTGGTTCTGTATGAATATTTATAATGGTTTCTTTGCCAAATTTATTACGTATTTTACTTTCTATCTCACTGGCTACATCATGCGAATGAACAAAAGTAATATTTTTATCTAATTTCACATGAACATCTATTGCATAAATATTACCAATTTTTCTAGTTTTTAAATTATGACAATCTTTAACGTCTGGATGTGATTTGATAATATCGACAATTTCATTTTCTAAATTTTCGGGAAGCGATGATTCTAATAGTTCATTGATAGCAGGTAATAAAATTTTCAAAGCAGCCCATATAATAAATCCGCTTACCAATATACCAGCTATAGGATCAAGTATGTGAGCTTTTTCGCCTAAAAATATTGCTCCACCAATACCTAAAGCTGTTCCTACTGATGATAAAGCATCTGAACGGTGGTGCCATGCATTAGCTATCACTGCTTGATTATTTGTTTTTTTCCCTATTTTTATAGTGTACCAATACAAAGACTCTTTAGTGATGATAGATACAATAGCAGCTATAAATGCTATCATACCAGGAGCAGCAATAGATTTGCCCTTAATTACATATGAAACTTTATTAATACCATTGATTAAAATACCTATGCCCACTGCTAACAAAATAGCACTTACTAATAAAGAAGCAAAAGTTTCGAATTTGCCATGTCCGTAATCATGTGTTGCATCACGCTGCTTTGCTGAAATACTAACAAAAACTATAACTATTAAATCTGTAACAAAATCTGAAATAGAATGAATAGCATCAGCTAGCATAGCAGTACTTTTGCCAAATATACCCGCAAATAGTTTAAAAAAGCAAAGAATAAGATTTACAAAAAAACCAATCCATGATACTCTAATAGCATCACGAGTACGGATATCACTATTCATAAAAATTTTTTACAAAAATAAAAATTTTTTACAAAAATAAAAATTTTATTATTTATTTTTATAGTGCTAAAAATAGTAAACAAGAATATTTTTTTTGATTATTAGAATATATTAAAATTATAATTAAAAAAATTGTACAATAATATAATAAATTTATGCTGTAGTAGCAGCTGAATTCAATCGTTTATTTAATTCTTTTGTGATTTTATGTTTTAGATTTGCACCTTTGTTTTTATGTATTATTCCACGTTTCACATTTTTGTCAATGATAGAATATAAAGATGGTAGCATCTGAGCTGCCTCTTGGGGATCAGCAGTTGCATAAAATTTCTTTACCATAGTGCGCATGGTTTTATTGTAATATCGATTATAAAGTCGTTTTTTTTCGTTAGAACGAATACGTTTCTTTGCAGATTTATGATGTGCCATAATTTACTTTGATTTTTTTTTAAAATTAGTGACCCATGGGGGATTCGAACCCCCGATTTCCAGGATGAAAACCTGGCGTCCTAGGCCGACTAGACGAATGGGCCAAAATATTTTTGCAAAGATAATAATTTTTTTAATTTCAAAAAAATTATTATTAAACTTTTATTTTAATAATAATCTATAAAATGTCAAACACAAAAAAAGATTACTTGATACCTAATTTATCTTTTACGAAACTCATTATGTCATCACCACTTTCCCAATATAATACGACACCTGTACCTGTATCTAAAATGTAAGTATATCCTTTTTCTTTTGCTACTTCCTCTATAGCTTTTTTAGCTTTATCTATGAGCGGATTCAGAAGTTCTTGCTCTTTTGCGACTAATAATTTTTGAGCTTCTTCTTGAAAATCTTCTATACGAGTCTGTAAATCTAACAGCTCTTTTTGTTTAACTTGTTTAATAGCATCTATAAATTGATTTTCATTAGCTAGGTAGTCGCTGTATTTAGTTTGAAATTCTTCGACCATTGCTTCAAGTTGTTTTTGTAAGTTTTGTGCGTAAACAGTTAATACTTGTTCTGCGGTATCTCTACCAGGCATCAACTGCATTAATTCATTTGTATTAATATGTCCAATTTTTAATTTAGTTTGTTGTCCCATTAATGCAAATGACAAAAATACAGACAAAATAATTACTAAGGGAATTTTTTTCATATTATTTATTTTTTATATATAATTTGCAAAATTAATAAAATTTATTAAAAAAAAATTAATTTATTAAAACAAAAGTCTTATAATCCGAGATTCATCTTAATATCATTAGTAATATCGAGTTTATTATCATAAAACAACAAAGTAGTATTATTAGAAATATCAAAAATAGCACCCATACGATTTTTTTTGGCATAATCATTAATAGCTTCATAAAGTTGATTTTGAATAGGTTGCAAAAGGGCTTTTCTTCTTTGAAATAGCTCACCTTCTGGTCCGAAGTATTTCTTTTGTAATTCTTTTGCAGCTTTTTCAGCTTCTACGATTTCGTTTTCTCTTTTTATTTTTTCATTTTGTGGTAAAAGATATGCTTCAGCTTGATATTTTCTATACATTTGATCTATTTCAGCATATTTTTGTTCCAGTTCTTGTTGCCATTGAGCACTCAGATTATCTAACTGATTAATAGCATTTTGGTATGCAGGCATTTGTTCTAAAATGTATTGTGTATCTACAAACCCTATTTTAGTTGGGCTCTGTGCTATCAGTCCCACACTAAAAAAAACTAATAAAATTAATGGAATTAACTTTTTCATAATTATATTTTTTTTAATCAATTGACGCATTAATAGAAAAATGGAATTGTCCTTGATATTTTTTATTTGCAAATGTATTATCAAAAGGTATGCCAAAATCTAGACCAAGTAAACCAAACATAGGCATATAAAGTCTCACACCAATACCAGCAGATTTCAAGGTGTTGAAGGGTTGAAATTCTTTTATATTTACCCATGCATTACCAGCTTCTACAAAGCCGAGCAAATATATAGTAGCCATCGGATTCATAGACAAAGGATAACGCATTTCTAAAGTATATTTTGCATAAATAGTGCCACCAATATAATTGCCCTTTGGATCTCTAGGAGTTAAAACTTGATTAGCATAACCTCGCATACCTATTACTTCTCTGCCATCCAGAGAAAAACCAGATAGTCCATCTCCACCCAAATAAAATCTTTCAAAAGGAGATAACCCAATATCTCTATTGTACATTCCCATCAAACCAAATTTAGCTCTTGCCATTAATACCCATTTACCATATACATTTGTATAATTTTCTAATTCTATCTTCCACTTGTGATATTCTATCCATCTAAATTTGACAGAATCAGGCAATTCACTCCAATTTTTTTTCTTAAAAAATGAATATGGCGGAGTTATATTTAATGATAAATAAATAGAACTACCACTTTTGGGATAAATAGGTGAATCCGTAGAATTTCTACTAAAAGATACACCAATATTAAAATTATTAGCAACTCCATTTTGAAATGTGAGAACTTGGTAATATTTATCTAATTTATAATGTTGATAATTCACTGTAATAAATAGACGAGAGAAATCGTCAGGTTTTTTTAGTTTTAGACCTAATCCAACGCTAGCACCGGTGATTGAAATTTCTTGTCTTTGTAATAAAGTGCCTTCGGAATTATAAGTGCCATCCTTTTTTTTGCTAATACCATTAGATTCTAATGAATGATAAATAGAAATAGATAAAGCATTTGGTTTTTTACCCCCTAACCATGGCTCCATAAAGCTAAAACTATAAGCTTGATAATATTGTCCATTGGTTTGAGCTCTTATAGCTAAAATTTGCCCATCACCTGACGGTATAGGTCTCCAAGCATCTTTTTTAAATATATTTTTTAATGAAAAATTATTAAGTACGAGTCCCAATGTACCGACAAATCTGCCAAGTCCCCATCCACCATTAAGTTCTATTTGATTAGTTGATATTTCTTCTACTACATATTCTAGATCTACAGTGCCAGCTGATGGATCAGGATTCATATTTACATTTAATTCTTCTTGATTAAAAAAACGCATCTGTGCTAGTTCCATCTGTGTGCGAATAATATCTGAACGTTTAAAAAGATCTCCAGGTTTGCTACGCACTTCTCTTAAGATCACTCTATCATTTGTAACTGTATTTCCTATTACTGATACTTTGTTTATAGTAGCTTGCTTACCCTCATATATTTGTATTTCTATATCTATGCTATCATTTTCTATATTTACAATTACTGGATTCATTTGAAAAAATAAATAACCATTGTCCATATATAGAGCAGCTACATCCAGCCCGTTAGGATTTGCAAAAAGGTTTGTTTGCAATAATTTCTCGTTATATGTATCGCCTTTTTTAATTTGTAATATTTGATTTAGTGTCTCAGACGAATATTTTGTATTGCCTACCCAAGTAATATTTCTAAAATAATATTTTTTGCCCTCTTCTAGGTAAATATCAATTTTAAGACTTTTATTATTAATGGGGTATATAGAATCTTTTAAAATGATAGCATCTTTGTATCCCAACTCTGCATATTTATTTATGATATTAGCTTTATCTTTTTCATAATTAGCTAAAATAAATTTAGAAGATTTGAAAATATTAAAAATATTTTTTTCTTTTGTATCTTTCATAGCCTTTTTTAGTTTTTTATCAGTTAATACTTGATTACCTTCAAAATTTATTTCTTCTATTTTTACTCTTGGACCTTTGTCTATGTTTATATATAGTGTAGAGCGACCTTTTGCTGATGTGTCTGGTATTTGGTCGATTTTTACTTTTATATTATGAAATCCTTTATCAATGTAATGTTTTTCTATTTTATTTTTTACATTTTCTATCAAAAACTCTGTAATAATATCACCAGTTTGGATATTTATTTTTTCTTTTAATGAATTAGCTTCATTTTTTTTAACACCTTCTATTACAAAACTTGATACTCTATCCTTCTCTTCGATATAAATATCTAAATATATCGTATTGGCAGCACGTGATACCACAGATATTTCAATAGTTTCAAACATTCCTTGCTTGTATAAATTTTTAATAGCTTTTTGAATATCTTCGCCTGGTATAGTAATTTTTTTGCCTGGAACCAAATCGCTAATCAATATTATCAGATCTTTAGACTCTTCATTTTGCAAGCCAGATACTGTAACACCACCAATAATATACTCTTTTGGTAGTCTGTAATCTATATCAATTATTTGCCCTATCGAGCTAAAAGTTATTATAAATAACAGTAAAAATAAAGCGAGGGTTTTTTTATACATAAACAAATTTTTATGTTAATTTAAAAATAAATCAACTTGCAAAAATATAATATTGTATCCATATCATGTAGCTAAAAAAAATTTTTAATATAAAAATCTCATAAAATTCAAATTTTACCATATCTTCTTTTACGATTAGAAAAGTCAGCTATAGCTTCTTCAAATTCACTTTCATCAAAATCGGGCCATAGAGTATCAGTGAAATACAATTCACTATAAGCAGACTGGAAAAGTAAGAAATTAGAAAATCTTTTTTCTCCAGAAGTACGAATTATCAGATCAGGATCAGGTAATTCAGGTAAATATAGATATTGTCTGAAACTATCAACGTTTATATCATCAATAGTCATCTGATCATTAAGAATTTTTTGAGAAATAGCTTTAGTGGCATCTACTATTTCCTGTCGGGAGCCATAGCTCATAGCTATTACAAGTGTAAGGTGATTGTTGTCAGCAGTTTGACTTTCTAGTAATGATACACCTTCTTGAATATCAGGAGGCAATAGAGACAAAGTCCCCATAAATTTTACTTTTACACCATTGGCAATTAATTCATCAGAATAGGTATTAATAGCCTTATCAAAAAGTGAAAATAAATACATAACCTCATCTTGTGGTCTACCCCAATTTTCTATAGAAAAAGCAAACAAAGTTAAATATTTAATGCCCATCTCACCAGCTTTATTAATTATTTTTTTAGCAGCATCAATACCAGCTTCATGTCCTTTAACTCGAGGCAAACCTCTTATTGATGCCCATCTTCCATTACCATCCATGATGATGGCTACATGAAGTGGTAGATTATTAAATAAATTTTGTTTCATAATATATCAGAATCTAATTTTTTCTTTACTTTTCAAATTATCTCTATAATCTTTAATTTTGTCTCTATATCGAGGTGTCATTCCCTCACAATGCCCGCTTTTATTCTTAAATCTAAAAGAAAAACCCAAATTTATTACTGAATACCAATCTTTAGTAGAAGGATCGCCACGCCACTTATCTATATTATTATTTCTTAACTCATTATACTCTAATAGATTAGGGTCTGATAGATATGGAGCTATTGGGTCTATCTGGGTAGCTAAGATGAGAGGGTCTGGGTATGTAGTGCTGACATCATCTAAATAATCAGTAAAAGTACGGCGCATTCCCCATTCTAAATGGCAAATAAAATGTTCTGATAGAGCTATTTTTATACCTATACCCATTGGTATAGCGAAACTATTTAAAGAGTAAGGTTTTCGTTCTGGATATAGTGTAGTACCTTGCCCCTCAGTGCCCATAGCTTGTAAATTTATCCATTCATCTTGATATTTAGCTTTTGGATTAAAATAAAACCAATTTATACCCAAAAATAAATAAGGGGTGAAAGTATGAGATCGGGCACCAGGACGAAATTTATAATAATTTATTTCTCCCACTACACCAATTTCTAAAATTGGAGATTTAAAATGTAAATTTCTTTCAGGATAATAATTTAAAACACTATCTGCTGCATATACACTACCATAATTACCAAAAATTCTAACGCTTAAATAATCTTTGTAATTATACCGGTAATACAAGCCTATATGTGGCCTAGTAAAATAAAAATGGTAATATGGATTTAAGTCGCCAATATAATACATACCTCCACCACTTATACCAACTTCATTACGCTGAGCATAAGTATTTGTTAAAAATAATAGACTAAGAAGTACAATATAGTATTTTTTCATAATAACCATATAATTAACGAGTAAGAAATAAAAAAATTATAAAATACAAATTTACATAAAAATTTTAATCTACATTCATACTGTCTAATTGTAAGCTGCAATTAGAAATTAAAGATTTTATATTTAAAACATTTAATGTTTTTCATTCGTTATTTTTAGAAAAATTAAGATTATTATGATAATTTTGTAAGTTGATTTTGTTTTATGATATTTATTATTCGCTTGCTATTAAAACAATATATATTTATAATTTTATAAAAGATTTTAACAAAAAAATGAAGAGTATTTTAGACAAACAAGATTTTTCAAATTTAGATAAAAATGAAATAATAGAATTGCTACAACTAAGAGGTAGCGATGAGTTAAATTTATTTAAAAAAGCCAATAAAATACGCCTTAGATATCGAGGTGATAGAGTTTATCTCAGAGGTATAATAGAATATTCTAATATTTGCAAAAAAAATTGTTTGTATTGTGGTATCAGAAGTGGTAATAAAAATTTAACACGTTATACAATAAAAGATGAAGAATTTTATGAGGCTGTAAATTTCGCGATAAAACATAGATATGGCAGTATAGTGATACAAAGTGGGGAAAATACTAGTACGGCATTCATAGATAAAATGACAGAATACATTAAAGAAATTAAAAGAATAAGTATTGGTAAATTGGGTATAACACTATCTCTGGGCGAACAAAGCAAAGAAACCTATCAAAGATGGTATGAGGCAGGCGCTCATAGATATCTATTGAGAATAGAAGAGTCGCATCCTGAATTATACAAAAAATTACATCCACAAGACGACATACACGATTTCGATAAAAGATATAGATGTTTAGTTGATCTAAAAGAAATCGGATATCAATTAGGTACAGGCATAATGATAGGTTTGCCATATCAAACCATAGAACATTTAGCTGATGATTTAATCTTTATGAAAAATTTAGATATAGACATGTGTGGAATGGGACCATATATAGAGCATCCAGATACACCATTATATAAATATAAAAATAATCTCTTACCAATAAAAGAACGATTTAGTCTAACATTAAAAATGATAGCTATTCTGCGACTGATGATGCCAGATATCAATATAGCTGCTACCACAGCTATGCAAGCTATAGATCCTATGGGTAGAGAAAAAGCATTGCAGGCTGGAGCCAATGTGCTAATGCCAAATATAACACCTAAAAAATATAGAGATGAATATTTACTCTATAAAAACAAACCAAATATAGATAAAAATCCTGATGATAACATCTGTTGTATAGAATCGAGAATTCGAATAGCTGGTTTCAGAATAGGCTATGATGAATGGGGCGATAGTTTACATTATTTCAGAAATAAAAAAGGAATATAAATTACACCAAAATAATTTGTGTTTCAAAATAATAGGATAAATTTTTATAAAATTTGTCAAAATTAAAAAATATTCTTTAATTTTACAACAATAAAATATATTATTGTTATGTTAAAGAAATTATGTTTATTAAATATTTTAATTATATTTATAAATTCTCTATTCAGTCAGGTATTAATAAAGCAATCAAATACACTAGAAAATTTATATACTGATGTAGTATTGAGTAATAATGGGCAATATGCATATCTCACAAATATAGATGGAGAATTCTGCATATTAGATATGATAAAAATGGATATTAATAAGAGATTAAAAGAGCATACAGGCTTTATTAAATCAATTGTAATGGATGATAAAAATAGGCTTTATACAGCTGGTGGTGACAAAATGATAATACAATGGGATGCTAGTACAGGTAATGTTTTAAAGAAAGTATTAACTCCACATTATAATAAAATAAATGATCTTGCAATATCCAAGAATGGCAAATATTTGGTTACTGGTTCAGAAGATAAGAGTGTTTTAGTATATTGGGCAGATTCATTAGTTTTATATAAAAAATATATACCAAATTCATCAGCAGTAGCCTGTGTATCTATATCTCCATTTAATGAATGGGTGGTATCTGGCGGCTGGGACCACAAGATAGTTTTTACTTCTCTTAAAACTGATGAGATGTTTACTTTAAATGGTCATAAAGGAGCAGTTTTAGATATTGATTTCACTCCAGATGGCAAATATCTCATAAGTGGTTCAACTGACAATACAGCTATTTTGTGGGATGTAAAAAATAAAACTAAATTAGCTACATTTAAATCAAAGGGTGGTAGCGTTAATAATGTAGAATGTTTTTTTGATAATCGTTATGCTGCTTTTACTGATGACTTAGGATATATTCATATTATAAATATACAGGAAAGAAGAAAAATAGCAGAAACTCAAATTGCAAATAGTTCTATAGAAGGTATTAATCTAGCTTACCCTATTGGATGGATGGGCATTATTACTAGTGATAAAAAATTGTACATATACAATATGAACCAGTTTATATTAGATTCTTGTTATAAATCTAATATTACCGAATTTGATAGTTTATCAGCTCCTAAAAAAATCACAGAAACTGATCAACAATATATTGCCAGACTACAACAATTTGCCGCCAGACAATTAACAGTATTGAATAAATGCTATGCCGAAGCTACTAAAATAAGAAATCTGCAAGCTAAAAAAAAGGATACGCTATTTGCTATGCAATATCACGAAATTGAGATTCCTATTGATAGTATAGGCCAATATGATGATAAAAATTTTGTTTTACAAATAAAAGTAAATGGTCAATGGTATGATATTAAACTACCCATTCAAGATGCTCAATCACTTTTAACCAACTACCAAAAATCTACTGTGTTAGCTATTAAAAGGCCTATCATAGATGACAATCCATATATGCCTGATTATCAGATTATTAATATGAGACTAAAGCACCCTATTTCTAATAAAATATATCCAATTGGTGAACAAATAATACCAGCTGATGATAAATACCTAAGAATTTATTTGCAATTACAAGCTAAAAGAAATTAACATTAGATTTTTATAATTAATTTTTTAGATATTATTTAATTTTTGTTATTTACAGTTGCATAGGATTAGCTAATAATATCTAAGCCTAATGAACTTCATATAAATATATGATATTAAATTCATCAAATCATATATTTACACAACCACATTCACTATTTTACCTTTTACTACTATTACACGTTTGGGATTTTTACCTTTAAGCCATTTCTCAGATTGAGGATGTGTGAGAATAATTTCTTTTATAGTTTCTTCATCTGCTGATGCGTCTATATCCAAAGTAAATCTAGTCTTACCATTAAATGATATAGCATAAGTGCACGTATTATCTATAGTATATTTTTCATCATAATCAGGAAATTTGGCTTTATGTATGCTATCTGTGTGCCCAGCTAGATGCCATAATTCCTCTGTTATAAATGGTACAAATGGAGATAATGCTATTATCAATGGTTCTAAAATTTTTCGATTATTACATTTTAAATCCTGTAAATTATTCACTGCTACCATAAATGTGCTGATAGCAGTATTATATGCATAACGTTCTATGTCTTCCTGTACTTTTTTCAAAGTTTTGTGTAATATTTGCAATTCGTCTCTGTTAGGTTCATTATCATTAAGATAGAAATCATCTTTATCATCAAAAAATAAACGCCAAAATTTTCGAAGAAATCTATGTACACCTTCTATACCAGCAACGTCCCATGGTTTACTTTGTTCTACTGGACCGAGAAACATTTCGTATAGACGCAGAGTATCCGCTCCATATTGACCAACTACATCATCTGGATTTTGTACATTGTATTTAGATTTAGACATCTTTTCTATTTCCCATCCGCAAACATATTTATCAAGTTCTAAAATAAAATGAGCATGTTCAAATTCTGGTTGCCATTTTTTAAAAGCTTCTATATCTAAAATATCATTTCTCACAAGACTAATATCTACATGCATAGGATATGTATATTCTTCTCTACCTTCGATGTTTTTAGAAACGAAAATTGGGGGAGTATCTATATCTTCGTCTATTATTTTGATTTCTTTATCTTGCAAGTTATTTATTTGGTTTTCTAAAAATTCTTTTAAATTATCTTTTAGTAAAATTTTTGTAATATTTATAATTAAAATCTTATAATTATTTGTAACTAAACTATTGGCTAAAGCTTTTGCATTATCTATATCATCTTTTTCAACTATTAATAAATAAGTTTTATAATTTTGTAAAAAGATTATAATAATGTCATCTTGCAAATTAATTTCATAATTATCAGATATAGCAGGTAGTACATTTTTTAATTTATAAATAGCAAAATCTAATGGTTTAGCACGATATACGAAATTACTACGACCGAGTATCATACCTTGATTAATTAATTTAAAAAAAGGTTCATCCTCAGCAGCTACACTAATATCATAGAGAAATTTGTTCCAAAATCTAGCATAAATCAGATGTCCTGTAGCGTGTTCTGATCCACCAATGTAGAGGTCAACATTTCGCCAATATTCTACTGCTTTTTTAGAAACTAGTTCGTTGTCATTATTAGGATCCATATATCTAAGATAGTAGGCACTAGAACCAGCAAAACCAGGCATAGTACAAGTTTCTAATGGATATCCGTCTTTAGTTTTCCAATTTTTAGCACGTGCTAATGGTGGTTCACCATCTTCGGTAGGCAAGTAAGAATCTACGAGAGGCAATTCTAAAGGTAATTCAGATTCATCTAATGTGTAAGGAATTCCATCTTTATAATAAATCGGGAAAGGCTCTCCCCAATATCTCTGACGACTAAAAATAGCATCACGTAAACGATAATTAACTTTCCTAGTACCGATACCACGTTTTTCAACTTCTTCTATTATTTTTTTAATTGCATCGCTAGGTTTTAATCCATTGATAAAATCGCTATTCACACATTCACCTTTTAAATCTTCATAAGCTTCTTTTGCTATATTCCCACCTTTAATTACTTCCTTAATAGGTAATCCAAATTGCTTAGCAAAAGCATAATCTCTACTATCATGGGCAGGTACAGCCATCACTGCACCAGTACCATAGGAAATTAACACGTAATCAGCTACCCAAATAGGAATTTCTTCACCTGTAAAAGGATGAATAGCATAAGAACCAGTGAAAACACCAGTTTTTTCATCAATATCTGTCAAACGTTCTCTTTCGCTCTTGTTTATACTTTTTTTGATGTAATTCTTTACTTTATCATTTTCTGATGGTTTAGTAATCAAAGGAACTAGATCAGACTCTGGAGCTATGCAGATATAAGAAACACCAAAGATGGTGTCTGGACGAGTAGTAAATATTTCTATATATTTGTCTTGAATGCCTTTTATGGGAAATCTAATCAAAGCTCCTTCGGAGCGGCCAATCCAATTGCGTTGTATTTCTTTAATGTGCTCAGGCCAATCAATTTTTTCTAATCCTGATAATAATCTATCCGCATAAGCAGTTATACGCAGAAACCATTGTTTCATCTTTTTACGCTCTACTGGGTATCCACCACGTATACTAAAACCATCAGATACTTCGTCATTGGCTAATACAGTTCCTAAAGCGGGGCACCAGTTTACAAAAGTTTCTGATAGATATGCTAGTCGATAATTCATTAAAATTTCTTGCTTTTCTTTTTCGTTATAATTAGTCCAAGCTTCTTTAGTAAAAATTTTTGTTTGAGTAGTAGCAGCATTTACATTAGCGTTACCATTTGTTTCAAAAATGTTTATTAATTCATCAATAGGTCTGGCTTTTTCAATATTTTTATCATACCAAGATTTGAAAAGCTTAATGAAAGTCCATTGCGTCCATTTGTAATATTTAGGATCACAAGTAATGATTTCTCGTGACCAATCAAAAGAAAATCCTAAAAGATCTAATTGCTCTCTATATCTATGTATATTTTTTTTTGTAGTAATAGCTGGATGTTGCCCAGTCTGAATAGCATATTGCTCAGCAGGCAAACCGAAAGCATCAAAACCTATAGGATGCAACACATTATAACCTTGCAATCTTTTATATCTAGCATAAATATCAGAAGCTATATACCCCAATGGATGTCCCACATGCAAACCTGCACCACTCGGATATGGAAACATGTCTAATACATAATATTTCTGTTTATCATAATCAATGTCTACCTTATAAATTTGTGACATTTTCCAGTAAGTTCTCCATTTTTTCTCAATTTCTCTAAAATTATATTCCATAAATTAGTAATATTTTGAATTGCAAAATTACAGAAATTTAAAGAAAATAACATTTCATTTGAGAGATTTACGGATATTGATAGTAATAATAAAAGATTTATTGAAAGATTGTAACGTGGGAAATGGAGGTATCGCTTTGAAAAAATCATGATTGTTAAATTTAGTATTGGATTTATATAGAAATAATTGTTAATTTTACCAAAATTTATAATTATGAAAACTATATTAAAAGATCAAGAAT
>Ga0265293_10000515_pt1 | contig 92146 bp, 80 predicted proteins | sample Munlanlewell138R_FD_192505 | JGI IMG/M metagenome (GOLD analysis project Ga0265293, IMG submission 192505) | Leachate microbial communities from a municipal landfill in Southern Ontario, Canada - Leachate well 138R | ecosystem: Engineered > Solid waste > Landfill > Unclassified | place: Canada... | reverse complement strand
GTTTGTTCAGAGGGGCAGATATTATTGATTTGCTGAATCTAAGTCTCGAAAAGGCAGGGCGGGAGCGAGCCCCTTGCTACGAGCCAAGTCTGTTCTAAATGGTTAATTTTTTATTGGACAGTACTGAGGAAAAATAAAAAAAAGAATTTGTCGCCAAACCGAGCGAAGCTCAGAGTTCCGCTAAAAACGGATCAAAAAACTTGAAATTCTTCAAGTTGAATGGATCGTTTATATGGAGAGAAGAAGACTGATCGTGAAGGAAATCTATCTCTCTTATTTTCTTTTTTGGTTCCCCCATTTTGTTTTGAAAAATTTTCAGAAAAAAAAGGAGGCAAAATATGGCTATACCTCGTTATGAGTCGATTACGCTTCCTCTTCTTAAATATGCAGAGGATAAGGAAGGATATACAAGGAAAGAGGCGGTTAGTCATATAGTAGATATTTTTGAATTAACCGAAGAAGATAAACAAAAACTTTTGCCTAGTGGATCGCAACCTGTAATTGATAATCGCGTTGGTTGGGCTTTAACATATTTGAAAAAAGCTGGATTGCTTGAATCGCCAAAACGTGCGTATTTTAAAATTACTCCTCTTGGATCAGAGACTCTCAACGAGAAAAAACCGGAAAGAATCACCGCACAATTCCTTACCCAATTTCCTTTGTTTAGAGAATTTCGAAATACGTCACAAGAACAAGGCGAGCAAGAAGAACAAGACGCTGAATCGTTCTTGTTACAAACTCCTCAAGAACTTTTAGAAGATAGTTATCAGAAAATCAAGAAAGATTTATCACAAGAACTTTTGGAATTTATAAAACAAAGTTGTTCTCCCCGTTTTTTTGAAAGACTGGTTGTAGATCTTCTACTTGCTATGGGTTATGGTGGTTCACAAAGAGAAGCGGGGCGAGCTATTGGTCACAGTGGTGATGGTGGAATAGACGGTATTATTAAAGAAGATAAACTTGGACTTAATGTTATTTATCTTCAAGCCAAGCGTTGGCAAAATAACATTGGCGCACCAGAAATAAGAAATTTTGTTGGCAGTCTCGCTGCACAAAACGTCAATAAGGGAGTTTTTATCATAACATCGAGTTTTACTCAGCAGGCTTTGCAATATGTACGAGAAATTCCCTACAAGATTATTTTGATTGATGGAGAAATGCTTACACAACTAATGATTGAATATAACGTTGGGGTTTCAAAAGAGATAAGTTACGATATTAAGAAAATTGATTCAGATTATTTCCTTGAAGAGTAACTATTAATAAAGCATTCTCTTTTTAAAAATTTTTCTTTGGGAATAATTGCGTTGTGTTCAGCAAGAAGGGTTTTAATAGACTCTAAAGAAAGTTCTTCTGGATCTTTCGCTGTTTTTGCCGAAAGTGCTCCCATGGCGCCTGCTGCTTGTCCCATAGCCATACAGGAAGCTGTTACCCGAAAGGCAGAGTTTGCTTCGCGATCCCCTGATATATGGCGCCCTGCAGCGATCAGAAAGGAACTTTTCTTTGGAAGCATAGCACCGCGAGGAATGGTTGGAAGTATACCGTGGTCCAAGGGTCGGTAAATCAATCCATTCCCTTCGCAGGTATGTAGATCAATCGGATAAAAGGAGTAACAGAGCGCATCAGGCCAGAACCGTCCCTGTTCATAATCTTCTACTGTAATATATTTTTTCCCCTCTATAACCGCGGTTTCTCGTACTCCACATTCTGTGGCAATTGAGGATATTTCTATCTGTTCAAATCCTGGTTGGGATTGCAACCAACGAAATATCTTTAGAATGAGGTTGCGTCCTGCAATATCAAGGTTGGTCTTTCCTTTACTGTCAGAGGCATTAAACCCACAGAGGTGGATGGCATTGTTTCCGTGATTACGGAGTAGACGGATAAGTCTGTCGCCGAGATCTTTTCCAGCCCAGCCAAATTCTTCATCTCTGAAAAGATTGTTATTGATTGCGTTTTGGTAGGCAATGCGAAGCTTCTCTTCATTAAGAGTTTTCAGGTCATACCCTTGCAGGTGGAAGGTGTAGGTTGCGGGCTGAAGTACTGGTTGTGAGATTACATTGTATCCTGCAATCTGAACAAGATTTGCATCTCCAGTACAATCAATGAGAACTCTTCCCCGGTATTGGGAGAGCCCGTTTTTTGTACAGATAAGAAGAGTCCAATCATTTTCTTCTCTTCTGACTTCTGCAGGCATAGCATGATAGAGGGTATCAATATCGGCAAGGTTAAGTTGTTGGTCGCAGATCATGGCATAGAGCGCAGTATTTACTCGGATACTGTTCTGTAAGGGAAGGTGTGCTATTTCTTCGGGTGAAGGAGGTTGTTTTCCTTCTACTGCAAGAGTTTTTACTACTAGTTCCCATCCAATGCCTGCAATAATCTGTTTTCCGCAGGCGAAAAAGACACCTATTCCATTTACACCTGCCATGGTAATAGTGCCGCCTGGAATGCCATATTTTTCTATAAGAAGAGTTTTTGCACCTGCCCGGGAGGCCTGAAGCGCAGCCACCACGCCTGCGGTTCCTGCTCCGACCACGATAATGTCATATATATTCTCTTTCATGCTTTCTCTGTAGCCAAGAAGTTGGGCCTCTTATATCAGATCTTTATCTATTGTATGGGTTTCAGTATCATTAGGTACTACGCTCTCTTTTTTTCTAAGGCCGAGATCTTTTGTTGCATTGTAAAAAAATCCATTCTTCTTCTCTTGCAAGATTGTTTCAATGGTACTGTATCAAGCCTTGTGTGGCAAGAAATTCTTGGAGCACTTCGTTATATTTTTCGGGAACGCGTGTCAAAGATGAGATCATCAACGTTGAATTTATTGTGCCTTAAATATACAAATAACTCCTATATTGTACTAGAAAAGTAATGGTATAAATGATATACATAAGAAATGAAGAATTTTTCTGAAAGAACCCATCCTAGGTTCTTCCTCTATATTCTTTATGTTGCCGAAATTCTTTGCGGTTGACATTTTTTCTACAACTTACTACACTACTTTTATGCGAAATGCCGATTTATTGCTTATTATGAAATTCTTTCCTGAAAAATAAAATAAGGAGAAGGTAGTGATCCATTTTTTTGAGAGTCATCATCCGGTAATGCAGGCATTTTTCGCCACGCTTTTTACCTGGGCAATGACTGCGGCAGGCGCGGCAGTAATCTTTTTTTCTCGTTCTGTGAGTAAGAAACTTCTTGATTCTATGCTTGGATTTGCGGCGGGAGTGATGATTGCGGCGAGTATCTGGTCGCTCTTAATTCCTGGGATAGAGATGGCGGAAGAGATGGGAATGATCCCTTGGTTGGTTGCTTCTTTAGGTTTTTTAAGCGGCGGAATTGTTTTAAGAATCATAGATAAGTTTTTGCCCCATGTGCATCCAGGCCTCTGTGATGGTCAGTGTGAAGGAGTAAAAACTTCTCTGCAGAGGAGTACTCTTCTTATTTTAGCGGTAACACTTCATAATATTCCTGAAGGGCTTGCGGTAGGGGTTGCTTTTGGAGCGGTTGCCGCAGGGCTTCCTTCTGCGACGATTGGAGGAGCGCTTGCATTGGCGGTAGGGATTGGATTGCAGAACTTTCCTGAGGGTGCGGTTATTTCATTTCCTTTACGGAGAGAGGGGTTTAGTAAAGGGAAGAGTTTTTTTTATGGACAAGCATCTGGATTGGTGGAACCAGTGGCAGGAGTTTTAGGAGCGCTCTTTGTTCTTCAGATGAAAAGTATTCTTCCATTTGTGCTTGCCTTTGCCGCTGGCGCAATGATTTTTGTGGTGGTGGAAGAATTAATCCCAGAATCACAGAGTACGGAATCTCATATAGATACTGTTACGATGGCAACCATGATTGGTTTTGCGGTAATGATGATTCTTGATGTAGCGTTTGGGTAGAAATCAGGGTTTTTGTTGTATCCGTTTTAATGTTGCCGCAACCGGTGAAATACGTTTTCCTTCTGGCATTGGGTTTTGTTTAAGTAGCGCAAAGGTTTTGTGAAGTTCCCAACATGCCTGTTCATAAGAAATTCCGGAAAGTTCAGATATTAAGCGTGTTCCTCGGTCAATCAATTTTTTATTAGTAGTTTCTACAAATGCCATCCAGTTGTTTATTACCCTTCCTGTTTTGGCCGCGGTTGCGGTAGAGACTGTATTGAAGATAATTTTTATTGCAAGATGTTCCCATAGTTGAAGGATTGAGGGTTTGGGATCGCAGGGAATATGATAACAGGTCCCTTCTAATGCAATGTTTTTCTCTTCTCCTATGATAATGAAATGGCTGGAAGGGAAATTCATTCTATTGATAGAGGCGAGAATTTTGTTGAAAGCGAAAGGATGAAATTCTTTCCATTCTTTTCCTGCAAGAACGATGATGGCAGTGTCGTGGGAAGAGTTAATGCGCGAGAAATCTTTTTCGTTTCCTATAAGAAATTTATAGAGTTCGGTTGTAGTAAGAGAGGGTGGATTTGCGATAATCTGTTCTGATGCGCGGAGTTTTTTGTAGAGTGTGGAATCCCATGAAAGACAGCGAGGCTCGCGTTTGAGCATATAGTTCCATGTATCTGGAGTGGAAAGAAGCGGGTTTTTTGCGAATGCGAGAGGCCGCGGTGAAAGGGTGTCATCATATTTCCGAAAAGGCGGCCATGAAAAAGTGGGCGCTCGTTCTGTGGTATCGGTAAAGATATCAAGAAGAAACTCTTCGTTAAAATAGGTAATAGCGCCTCTGGCATTATATAGAGAAGATTCCATCTCTGCCCATTGTGCCATAGCTGTTACTGTTTTGGGATTTGCGAGGTTATTAAGAAGCATGGCAAAATCAGCGGCATATCTTTGTGGTTCTATGGATGTAAGATGTATTGTTTGAGATGTTTTTTGAGAAATGTGCGGATGCAAGAATTGGGTAATGGCTGTTTCAAGCGCGGCGCCGAGAAGAAGAAGTTCCGAGGTGGTTGCTTGCATTCTTGTAGAGCCGGCTAGTGCCATTGGACCTGAGGAAAGGTCAAGTACGGTTACGCGCGGATCTTCTATAATCTGGCGAGATCGTTCTATATGTTTGGCAAGTAGTTGCGGAGGGTTATTGCATGCAAAAAAAACCTGTGCGCCCAATGTAAGCGCTTCCTTGGCAGTACCGATTACCGAGGAGGTTTCGCCTCCTTCGGTTACGGCAATCAAAAGATCTCCTGTTCCTATGCCGGATTCTCTTGCTTGTTGTCTTCCGAATGATTCATAATCCTCAAATGATTCTACAGAGCGTACCAATGCATAGTCGCCGCCAGTCATAATACTCAGAAAGATATTTTCTCTCTCCTGTAAGAGAGGAATGGAAGAGATTTTCTGTGCGTTGCGGCAAAATTTTCGGCACATAGATTCAAGAAGAATGGCAAGTCTTCCTGTGGCTCCGCATCCGCTGAAACAGATCTTTTTTCTGTTGGTAAGTGCAGTAATGAGTGCGGCGACGAGGCGGGTATATTCTTTACTTGCAGATACTCGTTCCGCTGTTGCAATAATATCTGTATCAACCTTTTGTAAAAGACCGATTCCTTCTTCAAGGTTATGCGCAATGATTTCCGCCAATCCTTTTGTTGTAGAATGGGGCTGTTCCGTAGGAAGAAATCCGAGATGAAACTCCTTTTCATTCAGAATAAAGTTTGTTGCATCCCGTGTAATGTTATCCATATATTTCTCCTATGGAGACCTGAAAGTGAAGATATAAGATTAACCTTATATTTTATGTTGAGAAAGAAAAAATAGTATACTATAAATAGGTAGTGTTACGTAATTTTAGTAATGGTTTTTCTGTATTTAGCGGTTCTATTTTACATAGATAGGCAAGGAAAGAAGCTCTCTTTTTTTACTGAAATCCAGGAGAAACAGATGAAAAAGGTTTCTATGGTTTGTATGGTGTTGGCATTATTCTTTGGAGGAATGGTTTTAGAAATTCATGCGGCGCAAAAACTTCATGCGTTTACACAGGTGGTTATACCAGATAGCCCTCTTCCCTCTCAGAAGGCTGTTGCGGAGGATTTAGCGGTATATGCGGGGAAGATTGCTGGGAAACCTTCGCTTCCTGTAATTTCCGCTAGTCAATATAATCCTTCTCAGGGACTCTCTTTTTTTATAGGAGATGGGGCCGCTTCCCGTGTTACAAAAAAGCTTCTTGGGCCATGGAAAGATGAAGAGTATATGATTCAAAGTGTTCCAGAGGGATTGATTCTTACAGGAAAAGATGCGCCGGGCGCTGCGTGGTCTGTCCGTGTTTCTGCAGGAAGTATGCTTGCGGTCTATACCCTTCTTGAGGAGTATCTCGGTCTTCGGTGGTTTTGGCCGGGTCAATTCGGAGAGCATATTCCCCATTCACCAGATGCAATGATTCCAGATCTTTCTATACGCGCTACTCCGCGGTTTATGATTCGGTCAATTTCATTGGGATCCTCTACCTATCATACAAAGATTTATCGTGATGAAGCGGCGAAATGGGCAAAGCGTAACCGTCTTGGATGGACGCGGTCCGCGGTATTTGGGCATAGTTGGTTCAATGCTTTTAATCTTAGGAATGATGAATCTTTTAAGGCGCATCCAGATTGGTTTGCGCTTGTACAAGGAAAGCGGCGACCTCCGCAGTTGTGCACCACACATCCAGAGGTAATCAACAGAATGGTAGAGTATGTGCTGAACGGCAAGTCTGATATTATGAATATCTCTCCGAGCGATGGAGGAGGATTCTGTGAATGTACGGAAGAGACCAAAAGCGAGTACCATAAATCCCATGGAATTCCTTCCTGTACCTCTCTTGATATACCAGGATTACTCGCCTATGATAATAAAAGCATCCAGTTAAGTGACCGTATCTTTACCTATGCGAATGAGGTGGCGCGTCGGGTTGCGGAAAAGAATCCTGAAAAAGGGTGCGGTATGTTTGCATATACCTTTTATAATAAACCGCCGGTAAAGATTAAAAAATTAGAACCTAACCTTTATTTATCTTTTGTCTATCAATCTGCTTCTCATCGAAATCCTGTAGCTTATGCGCAATGGAAAGATAGTGTGGCAGGATGGCAGAAATTAGGCGCGAAAATGGTTATGCGCGAGGGATGGGGAAACCACTATTCTTTGAATCTTCCCTATCTTCATTATAACCAGATTATTGCCAATATAGCGGAAGGCGCGAAACTTGGATTTATCGCAGTATATGGAGATGGAAGCAAATCTTTTGCAACGCAGGCGCCGAACTATTGGGCTCTTACACGGATGATATGGAATCCAACACAGAAAACCAAGGGTCTTATGGAAGAGTACTGGCGTTGTGCGTATGGTCCTGTCGCCAATGAGATGAAGGCATTTTTTGAGACCTATTCTAAAGCGCTTGATAAAAACTGGAATAAACAAAGGAAAATAATAGATACTCCTGGTGTTGCGTATGTGAATCTTGTGAATTCCTGGCATATTCTCTTTCCTTCTCAGGTGATTGATGAGGCGGAGAAATATTTAGTTGCCGCGGAAAAAAAGGTTTCTTCCGGTGAATATGGCGAGCGGGTAGCATTCCATAGGTTTGGACAGGAATATACCCGAGTTATGCTTGGAGCGCTGGATTGTTATCGGAAACTGGCGGAATTAGGGATGGAGATGGAATTTTTTTCTAGAGGAGTGGAAACGCCTCGTATAGACGAGGAAGAGAAGGCGAAACTCTTACAAGAAGCTTATAGATTAGGAGAAAAAAGGGAAGAACTTCTTCTTGCTCATCGCGATTGGGCTGCGATAAATGAAGGGCTTTATGCTTTTACCAATGATAGGAATATTCGTCAATGGCATACTAATGTAAAGAAAGCGCTTGGTATTAATGAACCGAGTAAGCTTACAAAAGAGAGTTTGAAATAGAGAGATCTATTATAGCGGAGAACTTTGAGAGACGAACTATGTATAAGTGGTATACAGCGTAGAAAAAGATTATGTGAAACAGAGGAATAAGGAGGAAGAAGAATGGTTAAAGAGATTGTTGCAGAAGAGCTTGATACAGGAACCTTTATTCAGGAGAAGACAAAAGAGATCCGTGATATTGTGGCAGAAGGTGTTGCAATCAACGCGCTTTCTGGCGGAGTGGATTCTTCTGCTGTTACCCTGCTTGGCCATCAGGCACTTGGAAAACAGTTAAGAACGGTTTTTGTGGAAAACGGGCTTATGCGCGAAGGCGAGGCAGAGCAGGTTGTGCGATTATTTCATACGTTGGGCGTCTCTGTTGAAGTAGTGGATGCGCGAAAAGAATTTTTTTCAGCGCTGAAGGGTATTCTTGATCCTGAAGAGAAGCGAGAAGCAATTACAGAGACCTTTTATAAGAAGGTTTTTGGTCGCATTGTAAAGGAAAGTGCCGCAAAATATCTTCTACAGGGAACAATTCTAACTGATATAGATGAAACAGTGGCAGGAATTAAGCGACAGCATAATGTTTTTCAACAACTTGGCATTGATCCCGAGGAATGTTTCGGATACCGTATTATTGAACCTCTCCTCCAGCTTCGGAAAGCCGGAGTACGGAAGCTTGGCAAGGCGCTTGGTCTTCCCGAAGAACTGTTTGATCGTATTCCTTTTCCCGGACCTGGATTGGCTGCGCGTGTCATTGGAGAGGTAACACCGGAACGGATAGAGACAGTACGGAAGGCAACTGTTATCGTGGAACGTCTTTTGAAGGAAGTTAATGCATTCCAGTATATGGCGATTCTTCATTATGATAGAGTAACAGGTATGCGGGATGGGAAACGGGAATTTGGTCAGCAGATTGAGGTAAGGTGTTGGGAGAGCGAAGATGCGCGAACCGCTATGCCGACCCGTCTTTCTTTTGAACTTTTGGAACAGATAGGAAAAGAGATCACAGAAAATCTTCGTGATGTTGTAAGTGTTACCTATAACATTGCTTCTAAACCTCCCTCTACAATAGAGGCTATTTGACTTTTTTTGCGGTTTTTTTAATCTCTATGGCAGAGGGTCTATACTTTTTGTGAGAGAGTTTGTGCGAATCTATTGGTTTTTGGGAATGTATGGGTAGAAAGCTTTCATATAGAGGGTAAGGAGGAATGGTTCTTCTTTATTCTGTGTAGTTTTAGGGTTTGTCGCGGATAGTTTTTTTTATCTTATTTTATGTTGAGGAAAGAAAAAATAGTGTATTATAAATAGGTAGAGTTATATCATTTTCGTAATGGTTTTTCTGTATTTAGCGGTTCTATTTTACATAGATAGGGAAGAATAGAAGCTCTCTTTTTTTACTGCAACCCAGGAGAAAAAAATGAAAAAAGTTTCTATGGTTTGTATGGCGTTGGCATTATTCTTTGGAGGAATGGTTTTAGAAATTCATGCGGCGCAAAAACTTCATGCGTTTACACAGGTGGTGATACCAGATAGCCCTCTTCCTTCTCAGAAGGCTGTTGGGGAAGATTTAGCGGTATATGCGGGGAAGATCTCTGGGAAACCCTCGCTTCCTGTAATTTCCGCTAGTCAATATAATCCTTCTCAGGGACTCTCTTTTTTTGTAGGAGATGGGGCCGCTTCCCGTGTTACAAAAAAGCTTCTTGGACCATGGAAAGATGAAGAGTATATGATTCAAAGTGTTCCAGAGGGATTGATTCTTACAGGAAAAGATGCGCCGGGCGCTGCGTGGTCTGTCCGTGTTTCCGCGGGAAGTATGCTTGCGGTCTATACCCTTCTTGAGGAGTATCTCGGTGTTCGGTGGTTTTGGCCGGGTCAATTCGGAGAGCATATCCCCCATTCACCAGATGCACTGATTCCAGATCTTTCTATACGCGCTACTCCGAAATTTATGATTCGCTCAATTTCATTGGGATATTCTTCCTATCATACCAAGATTTTCCGTGATGAAGCGGCGAAATGGGCAAAGCGCAACCGTCTTGGATGGACGCGATCCGCGGTATTTGGGCATAGTTGGTTCAGCGCCTTTAATCTTAGGAATGATGAATCTTTTAAGGCGCATCCGGATTGGTTTGCGCTTGTACAAGGAAAGCGGCGACCTCCGCAGTTGTGTACCACGCATCCAGAAGTAATAAACAGGATGGTAGAGTATGTGCTGAACGGCAAGTCTGATATTATGAATATCTCTCCGAGCGATGGAGGAGGATTCTGTGAATGTACGGAAGAGACCAAAAGCGAGTACCATAAATCCCATGGAATCCCTTCCTGCACCTCTCTTGATATACCGGGTTTGCTTTCGTATGACAATAAAAGCGTCCAGTTAAGCGACCGTATCTTTACCTATGCGAATGAGGTGGCGCGTCGGGTTGCGGAAAAGAATCCTGAAAAAGGGTGCGGTATGTTTGCATATACCTTTTATAATAAACCGCCGGTAAAGATTAAAAAATTAGAACCCAACCTTTATTTATCTTTTGTCTATCAATCTGCTTCTCATAGAGATCCTGATGCCTATGCGCAATGGAAAGATAGCGTGGCAGGATGGCAGAAATTAGGCGCGAAAATGGTTATGCGCGAGGGATGGGGAAATCACTATTCTTTAGATCTTCCTTATCTTCATTATAACCAGATTATTGCCAATATAGAGGAAGGCGCGAAACTCGGATTTATCGCAGTATATGGAGAAGGGAGCAAATCTTTTGTAACGCAGGCGCCGAACTATTGGGCTCTTACACGGATGATGTGGAATCCGGAACAGAATACCCAATCTCTTATGGAAGAGTACTGGCGTTATGCGTATGGTCCTGCCGCCAATGAGATGAAGGCATTTTTTGAGACCTATTCTAAAGCGCTTGATACAAACTGGAATAAACGAAGGAAAATAATGGATACCTCTGGCGTTGCGTATGTGAATCTTGTGAATTCTTGGCATATTCTCTTTCCTTCTCAGGTGATTGATGAGGCGGAGAAATATTTAGTTGCTGCGGAAAAAAAGGTTTCTTCCGGTGAATATAGCGAGCGGGTGGCATTTCACAGATTTGGACAGGAATATACCCGAGTTATGCTTGGAGCGCTGGATTGTTATCGGAAACTGGCGGAATTAGGGATGGAGATGGAATTTTTTTCTAGAGGAGTGGAAACGCCTCGTATAGATGAGGCAGAGAAGGCGAAACTCTTAAAACAGGCCTATGCATTGGGAGAACGCCGGGAAGAGCTTCTTCTTGCCCATCGCGATTGGGCTGCGATGGATGAAGGGCTTTATGCTTTTACCAATGATAGGAATATTCGTCAATGGCATACTAATGTAAAGAAAGCGCTTGGTATTATTGAACCGAGCAAGATTACAAAAGAGAATCTGAAATAGCATCATTGAAGAAAGAGATTGCAAAGAGTTGTTTTTAGAGAGTTGTTCTAAGGAAAAGGCTGAGAGAGAAAGAATTGAGAAGAGGAGAAGAGAAATCTTCGGAGTGTGAAAAAATTTGACGGATTTTTCTTGAATGGTAAGGTTAAGAGGGTTTTTATAAAAATTCTAAATATTTTTGCTTTTTTCTGTGTGAAAAAAAATAGGGGAAGAGTTATAAAATGGAGCATACCATGAAAAAAGTACTTTTTTTCTTGGGTTTCATTTTTTTCTGTGCCTATTCACAGCAAGAATGTCTATCTTCAGAAATTTTCGGGAAGGAATTTTTTGAAAATGTCCGTATAACTGAGACAGGAAGCGGACGGCCTGTCTCAGAAAAATATGTATTAGGAAGCGGAGATGAACTTTCTGTGGAAGTATGGGGAAATATTGAACAGAAATACTCTCTGCGGATTGATGGAGAGGGAAATGTTTTTATTCCCCGTCTTGGTTCTGTTGGCTTAAACGGCATTACCCTCGCGCAGGCGCGTGTAAAACTGGCGGATCTCTTTAACGGAGTATATAAAGGGGTTCGTTTGGATCTTACCCTTGCAAAAGTCAAGCCTGTTTCTGTACTGGTGTTGGGAGCCGTAGAAAAACCCGGATCCTATACAGTTTTTCCCACTGCCAATATTATTGAAGTTCTTGGTATGGCGGGAGGGATTTCTTCCAAAGGAAGTTATCGGGCGGTACGTCTTACGCGTATGGGAGAAGTTGAGAAGGAGTTTGATCTATACGATCTTTTTTTAGGCCGCGAAGGTCTTCCTGATATTACCTTTCATTCTTCGGATATTCTTTATATTCCCCTTGCTGATCGTTTTGTAACGATTAAAGGGTCTGTGCGAAGACCCGCGATTTACGAGATGAAGGGAGATATGTCTCTTGCAACCCTTGTGGCAATGGCAGGAGGATTTTTGCCGGATGCCGATGCTCGGCGGGTACAGGTTTCTCGTACGGACCTTTCCTCTGAGCGGCGCATTCTTGATGTTTTCCTTGCTCCTGATTTAACGCAAACAATGAAGCGTTTTACCTTGCAGGACGGAGATGAAGTCGAGGTGTTCGCAATGTCAAAGGAGGTTTTTGCAAAAGTATCGGTTGAAGGCTTTGTACGGAATCCAGGAACCTATCAATGGAAAGAAGGGATGCGACTCTCATCCATTTTAAACTCCGAAGATCTTCTTCCAGAGGCTTTGGAGGAGACCGCGGAGATTGTTCGTCAGACAGAATATGGAGCAAAAGAGATTGTACCCTTTTCACCGCGGAACCTTTTTGCGGGAATGGAAGATATTGAATTAAAAGCGCTTGACAGGGTGCTTATCCGTTCCAAGGAACGTCCAATCAAGCGCGCTTATGTCTATGGAGAACTGTTAAGACCTGGTGAATATGTAATTGGTGCGGGAGAACGGTTAAGTTCTTTGTTGATGCGCGCAGGAGGTTTTTCAGATCGCGCGTGGCTTTCAGGTGCGGTATTTACAAGAATTTCAGTAAAACAGCGTCAAAAACAGGAGTTGGAAGCCTTTGTTGCCGAGAAGAAGGCAACGATTGAGAGTGAGTATAAAAAAGCAGAAACCGCAGATGAAAAGGCTCTGATTGAAAAGAGCAGAATCCTTCTTGAACAGCTTTCACAGACCGAGGTATCCGGAAGAATTGTAATGCAGTTGCGTTCTCTTGAAGAGATGTCTAATGGACCGGAAGATCTTCTTCTTGAGGATGGTGATACCATTTATATTCCAAAACAGCCGGTTACGGTAAGTATTATGGGAGAGGTAAACCATCCTGCGAATATTGTTCATTCTAAAGGAGCGGGGATTGATTATTATGTGAAGAAGGCGGGTTCCTATACACGTAATGTGGATAAGAAAAATATCTTTATTGTAAAGGCAGACGGAACAGCGAGCATTCATACCAGTTCTGTAGATCCCGGCGATGTAATCATTGTGGGATTTCTTGCTAAAGAGCGTCCGGGTAGAATCTTCAGAGATGTGGTACAAATGTTGTACCAGATCAGCCTTGCAATTACTGCATTTTAATCGTCATGGAAAAAAAGAATCCCGTAGCGACTCAGTCAACACGTAGTAATAGAAAGATTCTCCACAATGTTAAGATCCATGCGTTATATCTTTTCTTGACCTATATTGCGCTTGTTACTGTTGGAGTTCTTGCATACCTTATGATGCCAAAGCATTATAAGGCAATGACTACAATTTTGAAACCTCTTGATACCACCGATACCATCGCTATTGTAAGGGGAAAAAGCACTTCTGAAACTGCTGATAGTAGTTCCGAGCTTTTTATGTCTATTCTGAAGAGCAGAAGCGTATACGATGGATTGATTGACAGGTTTGAATTGAAAAAGGTTTACCGACGTCAGAACCGCGACCGGGTACGGGAAATTCTTCAGGAGAAAATGACTATCGCTTCTGATAATCCTCGGGTTATTCGGATTAGCGTGGTTGATCAGGACCCTGAACGTGCCGCAGAGATGGCGAACTATGTATGGTTTAGTCTTGACCGTCTTCTGCAGGAACTTACAGTAACTGCGGCAAAGAAAAATAGGATTTTTATTGATGAACGGGTAAGGAGCACAAGCGCGCTTTTAAATTCGCTCTATGAAGAACTGAACAGACTTCAATCTGCGAATAAACTTCTTGCGATAAAAGATACCGGAGAAATCAGCCAGTTGGCAAGCCAGTTGATGACAAAACTTACCGATAAAAAATTGGAACTAGACAGGCTTTTAAGGATTTACCAGCCGGAACAGCCGGAAATCAAGTCATTGCGCGCAGAGATACGGGATCTTCAGGGAGAACTGGATCGACTGACTTCGTATCAGAAGGCGTTGTCTCAGGTTTTACGCGAAATTAAAACGCAAGATACTGTCTATTCTTATCTTACCAGTCAACTTGAAGAAGCTAAAATCAGCGAGTCAAAGAATACTCCCTTTGTGCAGGTACTTGATAAAGCAGTACCTCCCGAGAAGGTGTTTCAGCCGAATATTAAATTGATTCTTGCGGTGATTACGTCGGTGATGGTTGGGGTGGGAGTTTTGACGCTTCTCTTTGATATTTTGAAATTTCTCGGAAGTATTTGAAGTGAAATCTATTTTATACCGCACTATGTAAGAGGATAACCCTGATGTATCAGATTCTTTCCAGAAAATATCGTCCACAAACTTTTTCAGAGGTCATTGGTCAGGAGTTGGTGGTTTCTACCCTGCAGAAGGCGCTTCAACAGGAAAAAACAGGCCAGGCATTTCTTTTTGCCGGACCCCGTGGATCCGGTAAAACAACAACTGCCAGAATTCTTGCTAAGGCATTGAATTGTGCCACATGGCCAACCATTGAGCCCTGTAATGTTTGTGAATCTTGCAAAGAAATTACAGCGGGAAATTCTTTTGATTTTATTGAGATTGACGGTGCGTCTAATCGCGGCATAGACGATGTTAGAGCACTTAGGTCTACAGTAATGCTTCGGCCTGCAAAGGCGCGGTACAAGGTCTATTTGATTGACGAGGTTCACATGTTTTCCGAACAAGCTTTTAATGCGCTTCTAAAGACTCTTGAAGAGCCGCCGTCCCATGTAAAGTTTATCTTTGCAACCACGGTTCCGGAAAAAATTCCCGATACCATTCTTTCCCGATGTCAACGTTTTGAATTTAGGGCAATTAAAAGCCCGGATATGTCTCGCCGAATGAATGAGATCCTTCTTAAAGAGGGCTTATCCATTGAACCTGAAGCCCTTGAGAAGGCAGTGGCGGCGGCTAGAGGATCGGCGCGGGATCTGCTAGGATATTTAGACCATGCCGCTATTCTTGCAAAAGAAGGGAAGATAACCGTTCCTTTGATAGACGATATTCTTGGAACAACAGAGTCTGATGAAGCATGGGCACTGCTTGCCGCCTGCGCAGAGAGGCGTATAGATAGCGCTATCCAACGGCTTCATTCTCTTATTAGCGAAGGACGAGAGATTGCCTTGCTTTTTGACGCTCTTATTCATAAAATTCGTCTTCTCCTTTGGAGAAATTTGAATATTCCTATTCTTGAACAGACCGCGGCTGACAACCGTTTCCTTCACACATTTCCTCTGCGAGAAAATGATCTTCTTCTTCCCGCGCTTGAAATGACGCTGGAAGCGAAAGAACGGCTGAGGTATGAACCCCTTGAGGCGATTCCCGCGGAACTTCTTCTTATAAAGATTGCATTGTTATGGGGTTCAGGAGTACAGGAAAAGAAGAGTTCTGTCTCTGAAACTCTTCCTCCGCGGGATTCTTCTGTTGCGGAAAAGAAGGGTTCGGGTCCAAAGAATCAAGAAAAGCTATTAACTCGGTCTTCTCGGACAAAATCTCCTCGGAAGAAAAAAGATCCTGTAGAGGATAGATCTTTAGATAAAGATAAGAAAGAAGAAAAAAACTTACTTACCCAATCTTCTTCTCTTTCTTCTGCTCTTTCTGCATCAAAAGAAAAAGATATTGATGTTCCGACTAAACCTTCGCCCGAGCCTTCTTTAATAGGTTCTTCAACGGATCTGGAAGGCCTGAAGGCCTGTTGGAATAGTTTTCTTGCAGAAATAAAGGAGAGAAAGGTGATGTTGGAAGCTATTGTGCGGGAAGGCAGGATCCAATCAGTTGAAGGAGACCAGGTGGTGATTGTTTTTCCTGAAGATAGAAATTTTCACTATACTATGGCGATAGAGCATGAAAATAGAATGATTGTGGAGGAGGCTCTTGAAAAAATTGCAGGCCGCCATTATACTATCACCTGTGAAATTGTTCCTGCGGAAAAGAAACGTTCTCCCGCAGAAGATCCTGCGGTAAAAAAGATTGTTACCTATTTTAACGGACAGATTTTTGATATGGAGGAATGATGGCAAATATGTTTGATATGCTTAAGCAGGCAGGGCAGATGAGAAAACAGGCGGCACAAATGCAGAAGATGCTTCTTTCCATTGTGTGTGAGGAGAGCTCTTCCGATGGAAAGGTAACGGTAAAAGTAAATGGCAAAATGGAGCTTCTTTCCATAGATATTGCGCAGGAACTTCTTTCTGCGGAACAGAAGAGAACCCTTGAAAAGATTCTTCTTAAAACATGGCAGGCGGCGCAGAAGCGTGTAGAAGGCATGATTCAGGAAGAAATGCGAAAGCATCTTGGCGACCTTCCGGTCAACCTTCCTTTCTAATGTATCTATGGAGACATATCCACAAGTTATTCGGCGCATTGTAGAGCATCTTAGAAAGTTTCCAGGGATTGGTACAAAGAGCGCGGAACGGATTGTTGCCTATCTTTTGAGATCGGATTCGCATGAGATTTCGGCTATTGCCAATGATCTTCTTGCTTTGAAGGAGAGGATAAAACCCTGTCGGAGATGTGGCAATACCGCGGATGGAGAGCTTTGCGCAATCTGTGCGAACTGCAACCGGGAACATTTTCTTGCGGTGGTGGAGAATGTGGAAGATGTGGCTGCTCTTGAGAAAGCCGGGTTTCGCGGTTATTACCATGTTTTGGGCGGTACCATAGATCATCTTGATGGTGCTGGTCCCGAACGACTTTCCATTGCTTCTTTACTTTCTCGGATTGAGGAAGAAGAGTTTTCCGAGATTATCATTGCAACAAATGCCACCTCAGAAGGAGAGACCACTGCTCACTACCTTACAAAGATTCTGCAAGAATACGGATGTGTTTTTTCTAGGTTAGGGGTTGGGCTTCCTGTGGGAGGAGAGCTGGAATATATTGATGCGGAAACTCTGAAAAAATCGATAGAACATCGCAGGAAGTGCTAATGGAATATATTCTTTATCAGATAGCCTGCTTCCTGTCTGCTCGTCTTCCCCTTGGAACTCTGCGTTTGATCTCTTTTATTGCGGCTATGATGAAATACCTTTGCCTTCCCGGGCTTAGAAGGATTATTACATCCAATCTTCGTGCAGTCTTTGAATATAGAAAAGAGGTGCTGGGAAAGAACTATTCGGCACAAGAGCTTCGTAGCGCTGTGCGAAGAGTGTATAGAAATTTCGGCTTTTACATTGCCGACTTTTTTTATGCGCATCGTTGGACCTTATCAGAAATAGAGCGAAAGGTACGCATTTCCGGCAGAAATGTTCTTGACAATGCCTGTAAAAGCGGAAAAGGGGTTATTGTATTGACCGCGCATCTTGGGAATTGGGAACTTGCCGGTATTGCTACCGCTATGTTAGGGTATCCGATGAATGCGATTGCGCTCCTTTATAAGAACAGGAAGATTACCTCTATTTTTACAAAGAAACGGGAAGAAAAAGGAGTGCATGTTATTTTTACTGGAACCAGTCCTAAAGAATTGTTGAAGGTTTTTCATGGAAACGGTATTGTAGCGGTATTGGGAGACCGACTTTTTACCGAGAAAGGAGTTGAGGTGGATTTTTTGGGAAGAAAGACCCTTTTACCGCGTGGGCCGGCAACCTTTGCAGTACGGAAAGAGACTGGTTTCATTGCAGGTTTTCTTGTGCGGGAAGGAAAAGGATTTCACCTTATGTTTGAGGAAATTCCTCCTCCTTCGGATCTTCTTTCAGAGGATGAAAAGATTCAGGCGTTTGTAGTAAATGGCGCAAAAATAATAGAAAAATATGTAATGAACTATCCTGATCAGTGGCTCAATTTTTCTCGTATGTGGGAGTGTTGATCATACGCGTTCGGAAGAAGAGGCTTCTCAATTCTTTTTTTCCTTGGTAATCATTGTGCGTGCGGATAGAGATGCATTGAATAGAAAGAGTATCGGATAAGGAAGAAAGATTGCTCTATTAAGAAGAATACTGTACATATCCCTTCAAAGAGTTCCATAGCAGACAAAGCCATGATTTTTGGAATGAGAAATTTTTGAAGAGGGTATATTCGTTCGCAACAGGCAAGAAGGAAGAGCCTGTTATAGAAATCAACAATTCTTTAATGCCGAACCAGTACTTTTTGTATTTAACGGTCAACAATTTTTCTCTCCTATCTCTTCAAATTTTTCTTTGTGTAAAATAAAAAAAATAAAGATTATGTAGAGTTTTCTTCTTTTGCAGTTTGTTAAGATGAAGAGATTGAGAAAGAATATGATTGTTACACGATACTATTCTTTTATTATAAGGGAGTGTGCCGAGAAAACTCTTCTCTGAAAAGAATCCTTTAATAGAGCCTGTAGAACCCTCTTTTTTACTCTGTAAATTGATTGACACCTTTTTGGCGGAGAAGTATAATAGAATATTACGTGGAGTTGATAAAATGGAAGAAATTTCAATTCTTGCCGCGGATAATCTTGAAGAAGAAGGAATAGAGATTTTAAAAGCGGCGGGATTTACAGTAGAGACCCGAGGAAAACTCTCTGTGGAAGAGTTAGAGCGGATGATTCCTCACTATGATGTTCTTCTGGTGCGGAGCGCGACAAAAGTTCCTTCTTCGGTTATTGAAAAAGGAGTCCGCTTGAAGATTATCGGACGCGCAGGGGTTGGACTTGATACTATTGATGTGGTCGCGGCCACGACCCGGGGCATTATTGTTATGAATGCTCCGGAAGGGAATACTCTTTCTGCGGCAGAACATACCTTTGGTCTTATTCTTTCTATGGCAAGAAATATTCCTCCCGCATGGAAATCTATGCAGGAGGGACAATGGGATCGCAACAGGTTTATGGGAACTGAGCTTTTTGGAAAAACCCTTGGCGTGATAGGTTTGGGAAGAATTGGCCGCCGTGTTGCGGGGTTTGGTAAAGCTTTTGGTATGGAGGTTCTTGGATATGATCCCTATGTGAAAGAAGGAGACTCGGAAGATCTTGATATCAGCCTTGTAACCCTTGACGGTCTTTGCAAGGAGGCGGATATTATTACCCTTCATGTTCCTTTGACAAAAGAGACCGAAGGGATTCTTACCGAGAGGGAGTTTGGTTTGATGAAAGAGGGGGTTATGCTTGTGAATGCGGCTCGGGGAGGGCTTATTGAAAGAAAGGCGCTTCTTGAGAACCTTGATTCTGGAAAGATTCGCGCCGCAGCCTTTGATGTTTTTGAAAAAGAACCCCCGGAAGATCCAGAACTCCTGGGAAGGTCAAACATTTTCGCAACTCCGCATCTTGGGGCCTCTACAAAGGAGGCGCAGATTCATGTTGCAAAGGATATCTGTTCGCAAGTTACCGATGCGCTTCTGCGAAAGGTTATCAGAAATGCGGTGAACCTTCCGAAGATGGATGAACGGACAGTAGAGATACTAAAGGGGTATCTTTGGCTCTCGGAAAAAATCGGCGGATTTGTAAGCCAGTTAGTGGATCTTCTTCCTGAAGAATTATGGATAGAGTATGCTGGAGAGATCATAGACTCTGATATTGCGCCGTTACGCGCCTATCTTCTGAAAGGTTTTCTTGAGAGGTTTCATTCTCAGATTACCTATGTAAACGCACCATTGATGCTTAGGGAAAAAAAGATTCATCTCCGTGAGACGAAAAATCCTTCTGCAGGCGAATTTTCAACCGCAGTTACCGTAGGGGTGAAGGGCGAGACCGAGGTCTCGGTAACAGGCACGTTAGTGGATGGAAAGCCGAAGATCCGAAAGATAGATGGATTTGCGGTGGAAGCGACTCCGGAAGGATATTTATTGGTCTGTTTTAATGATGATAGACCCGGAGCAATGGGATATATTGGAACATTGCTTGGGAGTTTGGATGTGAATATTGCGTCTATGACATTGGGACGCAAGGTAAAACATGGTCCTGCAATCACAGTATTGAATCTTGATGCGGGAGTAAACGAAACAACATTGCATGAAATTGGGAAGTTTCCGGGAATGCGGCTGGTTCGACTGGTGAAACTGTGATATGGATATTATAACCGTACCTTTTTATACACCTTTTCATCGGATGCTCTTCTTCGCGTACTATTGTGTACGCCCCCCAGCCTGATATTTCTGAAATTTCCCCCATTCAAGGGGGTGCATTATTAAAGGTCTATTGCTGCCATTGTTTATCTTCTGGGGCGGCTTTGCCATTCTCGTAGGGTATTTCTGGAGAAAATTTATCGGAGAACGTACGGTTAAAGCGGCGGAAAACCGTGCTCAGGAGATTATCCGCGAAGCGGAAAATATTGTTAATACTCGGAAGAAAGAACTTGATATTCAGGCAAAAGAAACATTATATCGGCTTCGTTCCGAGGTAGAAAAAGAGACAAAAAACAAGCGTAGAGAAATTCAGTTTTTTGAGAAAAGATTGAATCAAAGGGAGATGCTTCTTGAAAAGAAGATGGAACTTCTTGATAAACGAGATGGCGATCTCCGGACGAATGAAGAGAAGGTTTCCGAGAAAGATGCTCTTGCAACCCAAAAAATACAGGAACTGAACACTGCCATTGAACTGGAACGGAAGAAACTGGAAGAAATTTCAGGAATGTCCAGAGAAGATGCAAAATCTCTTCTTTTAAAAGTAATGGAACAGGAAGCGCGGCATGAGGGAATAGATCTTGTTCGAAAAATTGAAGAAGACGCGAAGGAATCTGGCAACAAAAAAGCCCGAGAGATTCTTCTCGCGGCAATGCAACGGCTTGCATCTGAAACAGCAAGTGAAACCACGGTTTCTGTGGTAAGTCTTCCCAACGATGAAATAAAAGGAAGAATTATCGGAAGAGAGGGACGTAATATCAGGGCATTTGAATCTACGACAGGAGTGGATCTTATTGTGGATGATACTCCTCAGGCGCTTACAATCTCCTCCTTTAGCCTGTACCGGAGAGAGATTGCGAGGATTTCGTTGGAACGTCTTATTTCGGATGGAAGAATTCATCCCGGAAGAATAGAAGAGATTGTTCAAAAGGTTCAGCAGGAACTGGAAGAAAAGACTATTGAAGAAGGCAAGAATGTCGCGTTTGAAGTAGGAGTGGATAATCTTAATCCTGAACTGGTCAAACTTCTTGGAAGATTGAAATATCGGACCAGTTATGGACAAAATGTTCTTCAACACGCAAAAGAATCTGCATTTCTCGCGGGGATGATTGCCGCGGAGATGAAATTAGATGTTCGCCTTGCGAAGCGGGCAACCCTTCTTCATGATATTGGGAAAGCTATTGATCAGGAGGTGGAAGGGAGTCATCCGGAAATTGGCGGAGATTTATTGCGAAAATTCGGAGAAGAGGCTGAAGTGGTGGACGCGGCGCTAAATCACCATCAGGACCTTGATATTCTCTCTCCTTACACGGTCTTGGCGCAGATCTCTGATGCATTGTCTGCAACCCGTCCTGGTGCACGACGAGATACTCTTGAGAGTTATTTAAGAAGAGTGGGAGAATTAGAAGAAATCGCCTCTTCGTTTAAGGGAGTGGACCAGGCTTATGCAATTTCTGCGGGTCGTGAAGTGCGGGTTATTGTAAAGCCAGACGATATCTCGGATCAGCAGGCACTTCTTCTTGCGCGCGATATTGCGAAGAAAGTGGAAAATAGCTTGAAATATGTGGGACAGGTAAAGATTACGGTTATTCGGGAAAAACGTCATATGGAGGTAGCGAAATAACGCCTCTAATGGAACTTCTTTCCCGAGGGTTTGATATCCTCTTCCATATTGATATTCATCTGAGCGCTATTATTACTTCGTATGGCCCCTGGGTATATGGACTCTTGTTTCTGATTATTTTTTGTGAAACAGGTTTGGTGGTAACTCCCTTTCTTCCCGGAGATTCTCTTCTTTTTGCCGTGGGAGCCTTTGCGTCCAAGGGAATGCTTTGTCCCTGGACAATCTTTATTTTGCTGGTGGTTGCGGCAATTGCCGGTGATTCCGTTAATTACTGGATAGGGGCGACATTCGGCGTGCGTGCCTTTGGAAGGGCGAATGCGCGTGTCTTGAATGCCAATGCATTGGAGAGAACCCATGCGTTTTATGAAAAATATGGTGGAAAAACCATTGTTCTTGCCCGTTTTGTTCCCATTATAAGGACTTTTGCTCCCTTTGTGGCAGGAATTGGAAAGATGAGATATTCCAGCTTTTTCCGTTATAATGTGGTGGGCGGAGTGGTTTGGGTCTCTTTTTTTATTTTTCTCGGGTACTTCTTTGGAAATCTTCCCGTGGTTCAAGAGAATTTTTCTCTTGCGATTATTGCTGTGATTATTATTTCTCTTCTTCCTGCAATAGGAGAGGCTGTACGTCATCGCAGAGAACAGGAAAAAGTATAATGGATTTATAAGATTTTTTTTATACTATGTGGATATACGTATACGCAGGAACATTTCTTTCGGGTTTGGGATTTTCATTGTTGTTAGTACCGTTTATGATGCGGTTTGCAACCTTTTTTGGAATACTTGATTATCCATCATCACGAAAAATTCATTCTCTTCCTACACCTCTTTTGGGAGGATTCGCAATTTTTTTTGCAATTCTCCTTACAGTATTGTTCGGGCTTACCGGAATTCGTCTTAACCCGGAAATGCTCTCTCTCTATTCCGAAGGTATCGCGAGAACGACCCCTTCCCTTCTTCTTTTTCTTCTTACTTCCGCGCTTGTAGTGGCTGTAGGCGCATTGGATGATTTATATTGTTTAAGTCCATGGAAAAAACTTCTTTTTCAGATTCTTTGCGGTATTGTTACTTGGAGCGCGGGTTTTAAGATTTCCCTTTTTCTTCCCCTTCCCTTCTTTTCTTTGCTTATTACCACAGGGTGGATTGTGTTATGTATGAATATTTTCAATCTTTTAGATCATATGGATGGCCTTGCCGCGGGCGTTGCGCTAGTATCAGGGCTCCTTTTTTTTCTTTTTTCTGCTTTTCATGGACATCTTTTTATCGCTACGCTCCTTGCCTGTTTTTTAGGAAGTGTCGCGGGATTTTTATGGTATAACTTTCCTCCGGCATCCATTTTTCTTGGAGAAAGCGGCAGTAGTTTGCTTGGATATGTGCTTGGCACGATCTCTATTATGGCGACATATTATCGGTACGGAGAGTCTCAGTCTCTTTTGCCGATTGTTATTCCCCTATTGATTTTTGCGCTTCCTTTATACGATACTGTATCTGTGGTGGCGATACGTATGAAAGAAAGGCGGCCTCTGTTTCAGGGAGATACCAGCCACCTTTCTCACCGATTGATTCGGCTCGGGATGAGTCGGAAACAGGCAGTGCTTTTTTCATACCTTCTTGTGCTTTCTTGCGGTCTTGGTGCGCTTTCTTTTGTAAAACTTAATGGAAAAGAAGGATTTTTTGTGCTTTTCCAGACTTTCTTTGTGCTTGCCTGTGTCGCATTGTTGGAAAGGGTGGCACGAAACAGTAAGGAGAGGGAATGACAGAGCTTATTGTAAGCCTTGATATGACAGATCTTTCTTCTCTGAACAATTTCCTTGAACAGATAGAAGGGCATGCAGATTTTTTCAAGATCGGTCTGGCACCTTTTCTCGCATGGGGTCCTGATCTTGTTGTACGCCTTAAGAAAGAAGGAAAACGCGTTTTTCTTGATCTGAAATTTTTTGATATCCCCAACACTGTACGTCTTGCAACGCGCTTCGCCTGCGACCTTGGCGTAGATATGGTGAATCTTCATATTTCGGGAGGAGGCGCGATGATGGAGGCGGCGCTCGCGGGAAGAGCAGATGCAGGAGGGGACGCAAAAATCATTGGCGTTACAGTGCTTACCTCTTTTTCGCAAGAGGATCTTTCTGCCGCAGGTATGAAAGGAAGCGTGCAGGAACAGGTTCTTCGGTTTGCTTCGCGGGCGCATCGCCAGGGTCTTGATGGAGTGGTCTGTTCAATTGAGGATCTTTCTTTTATCCGTCAAAGATTGAGCCCTCCCTTTCTTACTGTTTGTCCCGGAGTAAGAATGGCAGGACCAGAGAACGATCAGAAACGCACAGGAACCCCTATGGAAGCAGTGAGGTTTGGCGCTGATTATATTGTGGTGGGAAGACCTATTATAGAATCTTCAGATCCAATAGCGGTAATACGAGCGATCCAACAGGAGCTATCCATATGAAAGAACGATCTTTGGAAATCTCTCTTGGCGCTATCCGTCGGAATGTACTTCGCATAAAAAAGGCGACAGGCGCGAAATGCCTTGCGGTAGTAAAAAGCGATGCTTATGGTATGGGTGCGTTACAGGTTTCCCGCGGTCTTGAAGGTGTGGCGGACTGGTTGGGAACCGCAACACTTTCCGAGGCAGTGGCATTAAGAAGGGGAGGAATCAAAAGTTCCTTGTTAGTTCTTGGTTCCACACTTCCCTCGGACATTCCCCTTGCGATTTCTTATGCGATCTCTCTTACCGCGGAAAACATGGAGTTTATCGCGGCCGCCGCTAAAATGAGAGGCAGTGCCGTGATTTCATTGCATCTGAAGGTAGATACTGGTATGGGAAGAATTGGAGTAAAGCCATTAGAAATATCTCAGGCTGTGGAATTGATATCGTTTGCTCCTTGTTTATCTCTTGAAGGTATTTTTTCTCATTTTGCAACTGCGGAGGCGAAAGAAGCTACTTTTGTCTTGAAACAGATTTCTTTGATGAAATCAATCCTTTCGGGAATGAAGAAGCAACCGGCATTAACGCATATCGCAAATTCCGCCGCTATTCTGCGTTATCCTGACGCGGCGCGATTGTGTTCCATGGTTAGACCCGGCGTTTTGTTGTATGGTGTTATGCCTGATATTGATATAAAGGATACTATTGGGGTTGAATATGCCTTGAAAGGTACTTCTTCGTTGTTGCATATAAACGAGATGAAGAAAGGAACCTCTTTTGGCTATGGCCTTGCCTATACCTGTCGCAAAAAAAGCAGGGTAGGAATCCTTGATCTTGGATATGGGTATGGCTATAACAGGGCTTTATCCAACCATTTTTTTGTAAAACGAAACCGCACGTTATATCCGGTTCGGGGAAGAATTTGTATGAATCAAACCTTTATTGAGGTAGAGAAAGAAAGTTCTGTAGGAGAATCCTATACTTTTCTTGATAGGGAGTTAAAGGTGGAAAAAATGGCTCAAATTTGTAATACTGTTCCCCATGAGATCCTTTGTAATATGGGAGGAGAAAGAATGAAGAAGGTATACAATGAGTGAAAAAACAGCATGCAATGAATTTCTTCGGATTATTGATGAGAGGCTTACCGCAATTCTTCGGGAATCTTCCGGAGCGCCTTCTGTACTGCGCCGCGCTGTAAAGTATGCGCTTTTTCCAGGTGGAAAAAGGATAAGACCTTTACTTCTTCTTGCTACTGCACAATCCCTCTCTGTTCCTATGAACAAAGCTCTGCACTGCGCAACAGGAATAGAACTGATTCATACCTTTTCCCTTATTCATGATGATCTTCCTTGTATGGATAATGATCAATTTCGGAGAGGCCGTCCTACGGTGCATGTAGCGTTTGGCGAACCGATTGCCTTATTGGCGGGAGATGCGCTTCTTGCTATGGGGCTTGGAGAGATAGCAAAAAGCGGTAGTGCGGATGCGGTCTATTCCGCGGCAAAAGCATTGGATGCCGGAGGTATGGCAGGAGGTCAGGCATTAGATATCTTGTGGCAAGGGAAAGTGCCTTCCGCAACAATAAAAGCGAAGATAGATAGAAAAAAAACCGGAGAGCTTTTTTCTCTCTGTTTTGAACTTCCTCTTCTTTTTGCAGAGACCTCTTCTCGTATAGCGGACGCCTTTATTAAAGCGGGAAGAGCGTTTGGATCGTTGTTTCAGGCGCTTGACGATATCTCGGACAATGAACAGGAAATTCGGGCTATGAAGGTGTTTCGTACCTCTTTTTCTGCATTTGAACGTGCGCTTTCGGAGATTCCCGACCATAAACTTCTTTTCTTTCTTGTCCATTCGCTGTGTGGGAATCTGCAGAAATAATTTTGATAGATCTCTTTGAGAGAGGGCTGTTTTTGCCGTATTTTTCTATCTTATGCTATATTTTTGGTCTGTTAGTGATATTGTCAAAGTTCAAATCTTCCTTTTTCACCATAAGGAAGAGGCTACTTTTGTGCGCTTTTAATTTTTAAATGACAAATTTTTTTCTGATACTTGAAAAAATATTAGAGGGTATGATACAATAGTACACTCTTTATGATAAATGGTTAAAGCAGGACAGATCGCATGGGAGGCATGATGGCAATCATTGAAACAAAAGATCTTACCAAAATCTATCCGCTTGCAAGAAACCGTGAAGTTGTTGCGTTAAAGGATGTAAACCTTGAGATACAAGAGGGAGAAGTCTTTGGAATCCTTGGTCCCAATGGTTCTGGAAAAACAACCTGTCTTAAACTTCTTCTCGGCATTCTTTTTCCTACTTCCGGCGAAGCGAGTATTCTTGGGAAACGTCCCCTTGATACCTCAATGCGTCGTGAGGTGGGATTTCTTCCTGAAAATCCATACTATTATGAATACCTGAATGGACAAGAACTTCTTACATTTTACGGTCAGTTGAGCGAAGTTCCCTTAAAAATTCTTGCGGAACGTACAGAATCTCTTCTGAAATTAGTAGATCTTTGGGATGCGCGGAAACTTCGTCTTCGCCATTATTCAAAAGGAATGCTTGAAAGGATCGGTCTTGCCTCAAGCCTTATAAACGATCCCAAGGTTCTGATTCTTGATGAACCTACCACTGGGCTTGATCCTATTGGATGTAAAGATACGCGTTCTCTTCTTCTGAAGTTAAAAGAGGAAGGCAAAACAATTCTTCTTTCCAGCCATTTTCTCTCGGAAGTGGAGCGGGTATGCGATAGAATCGCTATTTTTCATCGGGGCTATCTTCTTACTACTGGCACTCTTTCTGGACTTATACAGCAGTACAGCGCAGAAAATCTTGAAGATCTTTTTGTAAAATCTATCTGTGAATTTGATGATGCCGCACGCACACATACCACAGGAGCAGTCCAATGAGGAAATCCTGGCTTATCGGTGTGAACACCTTCCGTGAATCAATGAGGAATAAAACCCTTTATATACTTCTTGTGATTGCGTTGATTGTGATAGGCGCTTCCAAACTCTTCTCTTTTCTTACCGCGGAAGAAGAGATGAAGATGATTAAGGATGTAAGTTTTGCCGCGATTGAATTTTTTGGTGCGTTGATTGCGATTTTTTCCGCGCTCGGTGCTGTTGCGAAAGAGATTGACCGACGTACCATTTATACTCTTTTAACAAAGCCGATTAGTAGAAATCACTTTATTTTCGGAAAATTTATTGGCGTGGCGCTTGTAGTCTTGTTGAACTTTGTTCTTATCAGCGCCTTCTTTTTTGGGCTTCTTCTCTTTAAGAAGACTATCCCCGACATTGAGATTTTCAAGGCGCTTCTTCTAATCTTTCTTGAATTGATTCTTATGTCTTCCATTACACTTGCTTTAGCAACGGTATCGTCCGAGGCTTTTGCGCTGATTTTCTCTTTTTTCCTGTATATTGTGGGAAACCTTACTTCTTATGGGAAACAGATGGTGGAACGCGCTGATAATATTATTATGAAAGGCCTTGCTGATATGCTATATACAGTGGTTCCCAACTATGCGAATTTTAATATCCGAGACAAGATTGTAGTGGGAGTGCCGGTAAGCTGGCTCTATCTTCTGAAAGTAGGTTCATACGGCATTATTTACATGGTAGTGGTTCTTTGTCTTGCACTTTACTTTTTCCAGAAAAGAGAGATATGAGACCACGACACGCAAAAAAATATCTTTTAGCGCTTTTGCTCTTTATTCCCATAGGGTTGTTGCAGGTAGGTATTGATTACCAGCGAAAAGTAGAAGATCTTGAGAGTGATCTTTTACTCCTTCCGGGACAAGTGGCGGGAAACCTTGTTTTGGGCGGATTTAAGGGGCTTGCCGCAGATCTTCTTTGGCTGAATATGGAGGAGTATTGGCATTCCGGCCACCATCATAAGGTACTGCCGCTTCTTGAGACAATCTCTTGGCTTCAACCGAATTATGTGCTTGTATGGGCAATAGGCGGTTGGCATATGGCTTACAACATTTATGCGGCCATTGAGGACGACCCTGAACAGCAGGCATACTGGTATGATCAGGGAACCCGGTTTCTTAAGAAGGGAATTTATTATAACCCGGATAAGTACGACCTTTACTTTGAGCTTGGATGGACCTATTACCATAAGGGAAAAGATTACCCGAACGCTGTTACATATCTTGCGAGAGCGGTGCAGTATTCTTCTCCTGATTATGTTACCGATGTGCTTGCCCATGCCTATGAAAAGGCCGGCGATATTCCTATGGCGATTGAAACATGGCAGGTTCTTATTGATAAAAAATCAAGTTTTTCTGATATTGCCGTACGGATGATTCACGACCTTAAAACAAAGGGAAAAGCAACTCCCTGACTTCTTCAATGGTAAGCCCGAATATTGTCGTTCTTTCTGCTCCGTCAGGTGCGGGAAAAACCTCTTTGGCAGAACTTCTTCTTCTTTATTTTCCTCTTCTTGAGCGTTCTATTTCCTCTACAACCCGTTCTCCCCGCAAGGGCGAGAAAGATGGAAGAGATTATTATTTTCTTGAAGAGAAGGAATTTATACAGCGTAAAGAGAAGGGTGAGTTTATTGAATATGCCTTTGTATACGGTTGTTGGTATGGTACTTTTCGCAAGACGATAGAAGAGATAACGCGTATGCGGAAAATTGCGCTTTTAGTAATAGATACGCAGGGCGGACTTCAGGTGAAACAGGTATACTCTTCTGCCTTTCTTATTGGAGTGCTTCCGCCTTCTGTGGCGGAACAGAAATCACGTCTTTTGAAAAGGGGAGATTCCTTGGAAAGTATAGAATCAAGGATTGCGGCGGCCTCTAAAGAAAGAAGAATTCTTCGTACCCATTATGATATACGGGTGGTAAATAAAAATCTTGATCAAACCGCGCTTCGGCTTGTTTCTCTTATCAAAAAACGCTTTTTCCTTTCTTGAACTGGAAAGAGAAAATCATGATTTTTCTTATTTTTTCTACTTTTTCTTTTTAGACCTTTTTCTGATGATGAAAGGTATGAAGAGCGATAAGGGTAAAGAGAAGTTTTGAAGAAAGAAATGATGAAGGAGAATAGAGAGTTGAAGGCGCAAATTCTACCATATCAATGCCTATGATGGTTCTTTCCGCAAATAGTTTTCGTAGAAACAGAACTGTTTCAGGCCAGAAGAACCCACCAGGTTCAGGGGTTCCGGTTTCCGGCATTATGGCGGGATCAAAAAAATCCATATCAATTGTGAGATAGATCGGTATATCGGGAATGGTATGAACGATTTTATCCCATGCTGTTGCATAGAGTGTTGAAGCAAAGTGACAATGTGCGTGGGAATCTTTCCGAAGATACTCGGACTCTTCTTTGCTGAGGCTTCGTACTCCAATTCCGTGTGTTTCGCATCCTAATTCGCGTACCCTGCGCATAACGGTTCCGTGGCTATATTTGGATCCTCCGAGGGTATCGCGCATATCTGCGTGCGCATCAAGTTGTACAACGCAGAGGTCGGGGAAATATTTCTTATGGGCTTTGATAAGAGGAAACGATATTGAATGTTCTCCGCCGAGCGCACAGATAAACTTTTCTCTTTTCAGATGTGAGAGAACAGTCTTTTCAATGACTTTCATCATTGCGTGGACAGAATCACTTTCTGGATCAATTTCCGGCAGGGTATGGATTCCGCATTCTTCTGCGTCTATACCGGTTTCTTCATCCCATATTTCCATATGCCGGGACGCAAGGATAATGTTTTCTGGACCAAAGCGTGTTCCCCTTCGGAAAGAAACAGTCATTTCATGAGGAACAGGAAGGACCAAGACCTTCGCGTTTTTGTAAGAAACAGGAGGAATACCGCCAAAGTTATAGGGAAGTCCGTCTGCCATAATCCTATCAGGTTGCGGGGTATGGGAAGAGGTCGTTAGAAATTAAAGACCGCCGCCGCGACAACCGTGGTCCAGAGTCCGTTTTTATCTCCGATCGCAGTCTGGGTGATATTGGTTGTTTTTACAATTTGATTGGACATCCTCCAGATCTCTTTCTTTTCGTCATAGGAAGAGTCTGGATCAAATTCTAACCCTAAAATAGTGGCAAGCATGGTTGCCGCAAGATCTTCCGCATAATCACCGGCTTTTTCTTCGGTTTCTCCAAAACTTTCGTGTTCAGAGAGGTATCCGTATTGATTGGGGTTTTTAGGAATAGCAAGCCCGACAGAAGAGGTGATAAGACGGTGCGGTTCATTGGTACAGTTTCTGCTCATTACCACAAAGGTAATCTGGCCGGGATAAAGGTTCGCAACTCCCTCTTTTTTTGAGATAAGTTTACATTTAGGCGGAAAGATAGAGGAGATATTGACAAGATTGAGATTCGCAATGCTGGCATTCCGTAATGCTCTCTCAAAACTGGTAAGTTTTTCTTTATCTTTTCCAACCCCTTTTGTCAAAAATACATTTTTGGGTACAAAGTCCATTTTTTCTTTTCTCCATGGTAAGATGAATGATAGTAATAATGCTTATTATTTAAGGATAATCGCATGTTTATGTCAAATATATTTTTCTTCACTTTTTTTGGTTGAAGAAATTGGCGCATCCCTATATAATAGAGGGATGGAAGTATGTGAACTGTTTAGATCAATTCAGGGAGAAGGGTGGCGTCAGGGAAGGCTTGCCTGTTTTATCCGTTTGGCACGGTGTAACTTGCGATGTTCCTTCTGTGATACCCAGTATGCGTGGGAAAAGGGAAAAGAGATGAATGTGGAAGAATTAGGAGAAGAGGTTGGCGCGTTTAGAGTGCCCTACGCTGTTATTACCGGTGGAGAGCCTATGTTGCAGGATCTTACTCCTCTGATTAGACAACTGCATACCCGTGGGATGGAGGTTGCGATAGAAACCAATGGTACCTTGTGGCAGGATTCCGAGGTTGATTGGCTTACCGTAAGCCCGAAACAGGAGGCATTGGAATTATTTCCTCATGGATATGATGAGCGCTTTCTTTCTGTCGCGAATGAGTTTAAATATATTATATCTTCTAAAAAAGATATTTCTTTTATTGATACTCGTATCTCCTCTCCTGTTATTCTTCAACCAGTTAATAACGATCTTGTTGTTGCTGGCTTTATTCTTGCGATTCTTGAAGAAGAGAGACGAAAAAATTGGTTCCTGAGGATGCGGCTTCATACCCTGTTGGGGATCCAATGAAACGCGCGGTATCTCTTCTTTCCGGAGGGTTAGATAGCTTTGTGGCGGCTGGTATTGCACGGAAGAATTATAGATTGTCCGCGATAACAATTTCGTATGGACAGCGTCATTCTCGAGAAATAGAGGCGGCAAGAGATATTGCTCTATTTCTCGGTGTTGAGGAACACAGGGTTGTGGAATGCGATCTTTCATGGGTTGCGAGTGCATTAACCAATGCTGATGATTCTGTTTCTTCCTCACATTTGGAAGAGATTCCCTCAACCTATGTACCGGGACGAAATACGATATTTATTTCTATTGCGCTTGCGTATGCGGAAACCATAGGGGCAGATGCGGTGGTAACAGGGATTAACTGCGTGGATTATTCGGGATATCCGGATTGCAGACCCGCATATTTAGAGGCATTTCAGCGTTTGGTCTCCTGTGGATTAAGAAAGACTGTTGAGGGTGGGCAACTTCTTTTATATACGCCGCTTCTCTATTATTCCAAACAAAAGATTATTTTAGAAGGAATAGGACTTGGACTGGATCTTTCTCTTTCATGGTCTTGTTATGAGGGAGGCGAATATCCTTGTGGAGTTTGTCCCAGCTGTCGGATACGTGCCGAGGGATTTAAAAAAGCAGAGATTGCGGATCCCGCGATGAGAAGAAAGAAGGGCTGTTAACAGAGATTCATTGTCGCGGATATCTCTTTTTATATATGAGAGAGCCGTGGGAGGAGTGATGGCGAAAGGAAGAATTGGAATCTTCGCGGGAAAGGGCGATACAGTCTCTATGGCAAAAGAGGAGCTTTTCTCTTCTGGAGAAAATCCTCTTGTTTTCTCCTTTGATAAAGAGGTTTCTGCAGATATATATCTTGATTTCGGCGATATTGAGGGCTTTTTTTCTGTAGCAAAACAGGAAGGAATCACAAGAATCGTTCTTATTGGAAAGATTGAACCGAGCCGGCTTTTTTTTTCTGGCGTTACAGACCGATTTCCTGGAGGTTTTTCCTCTCTTTCTCCGGAAAAAGTTCTCTCGGCGGTGGTGAAACTTCTTCGTATTCGCGGTATCCGGGTGGTGCCGTTAACTGTACTTTTTTCTAAGTACATTGCCACTGTAGCGAACTATTCAAGCCATAAGCCGGATGAAACGATAAAGAGAGACATCCATTTTGGATGGAAGGTTGCGAAGAGAGTGGCGCGAGCCGGAATCGGTCAGGCAGTGGCAATGAATCAAGGAATGGTTGTTGCGGTTGAGGCCGCGGAAGGAACCGATAAAATGATTGCGCGTGCGGGTCGTTGTGCGGAAGGTTTTACAGTGGTCAAGGTAATGAAGAAGGGACAGAGTGTATTATATGATCTTCCCACAGTAGGTCCTGCGACCATTAGAGAGATTGTTTCTGCCGGAGGAAGAGCGCTTGCGGTTGAAGCGGGTCGTACTATTATTGTGAAAATAGAAAAAACAGTGAAAGAAGCAGAGAGAGAAGGTATTGTATTTCTTGGTACAAAGGGGAGATTGGTATGAGAGTAAAGACAGATAAAGATGAGATAGTGGGTTATCTTGAGGATTCGTCGAATTTTCGTGGAGGGTTGTGTGAGGCGGTTTATCTTCCTGAAAACGAAGCGGATGTTGTGGAAGCAATAGAAGAGTGTAGGAAGAAAAAACGCTTTCTTACTGCCTCTGGAGGAGGTACTGGAACCGTGGGTGGCCGCATAGCAACAGAAGGAGCTATGGTGTCAACGGAAAAACTGGACAAGATTCTGAAACTTACCGATGAATATGTGGAAATGAATGCTGGAGTAGTGATTCAGGACCTTCTTGCTTCCATCGCTCCTTTGAATAGGTTCTATCCTCCTTTTCCTACGGAACGGACCGCTTTTATTGGAGGGAATATCGCTACGAATGCATCGGGTGAGTACAGTTTTCGGTTTGGCGCAACGCGGCGATATATTGAAAAGGTACGTATGGTAACTGGTACTGGAGAAGTAGTGGAACTGGTTCGGGGAAGAGCGAAAGAAGATTCTTCCGGTACAATACAGGTGGGGAATTTTCAGATTCAACGACCTAATTATACAACTCCTTCCATTAAGTGTGCCGCGGGATATTTTTCTCAGGAAGGCATGGATGCGATTGATTTAGTGATTGGATCCGAAGGTACCTTTGGAGTGATTACTTCTGTGGGAGTACGACTTATACCTTCGCTTCCCGAGCGTTTTATTCTTATTATATTTCTTCCGGGAGAATCCCGAGCCCTTGAATTTCTGTCGGAAGTAAGGCGCGATATGACTTCTCAGATGTATACCCTGGAATTTTTTGACGAAGGAGCATTAGAATTTTTAAAGGAAGATTATCCCGAGATTCCAAACCATACCTGCGGTTTTTTTATTGAGAGTGTCTTTAGTGAAGAAATGCTTACACAATGGTTTGAGATAAGCGAACGTTACCAGGCGGTAAATGTGGTGGCGAGTCATGACAGTATTACGTATGAACGGCTCTTAAAGTTTCGTCATCGGCTTCCGGAAAATATCAATGCCTATTTTAAGCGTCTCCAGCTTACCAAAATATCTCTTGATATCGCGGTGCCTCAAGATAAATTTGAAGAGCTGTTTCGGTTTTATCGGAGCATTACCTCTTCTACCTCTATTCAGACCGTGCTTTTTGGACATATCGGCGAGAATCATCTTCACTTTAATTTTTTCCCAAAAGACGATGGAGAACGTGAAAAGGTACAGACCTTTTGTATTGACTCTATTCTTAAGGCGCTTTCGCTTGGAGGAACGGTTTCTGCGGAACATGGCATTGGAAAGATCAAACATCGCTATTTACATATGATGTTTGGCGATGAAGGGATTAGGGAGATGATTCGGGTGAAAAAAATCTTTGATCCTGACGGTATTCTCGGACCCAACAACCTCTTTCCCATAGAACAGGTGGATAGTATTGTTCAATAGAGAATCATTGCTTTTAGTATCGCGTTTTCTTGGTATCAGGGTATAAAGAAAAGGATGAGAAATGCGCATAACAGAAAAATGCAAGAAGGATTTTTCGCTTATAATATAGGAGGAGATATGACGATAGAACGATCATTATCCTTTCCTGATCTGTTAGACAGAACCATTCTGACGGTAAATACCTGTTATGCTGATACAAAGGGAGAAAGGCTCCTGCAGGATTATGTAGAACTTACCGCCAGCGATACCTTTGGAGGCCATTATCGTCGTATAAGCGATGATAATGGAGCAATATGGAGTCTTCCGCAAACTCTTTTTACGCCTGTACAAACTCCGCAAGGGACATGGCGACGGGGTGAAAGTACGGTTTTGGCGGATTACGAGGAAGGAGCGGTTCTTCATTTTTTTAATATGCCCCTTTATCCCGAAGGAATTTTTAGTGGCGCTGTGGGACAGTATACCCGAATATTTCTTCAGGTTTCTTTTGATAAAGGCGCTACCCTCTCTGCACCTTTTCCTCTTATTGAAACAGGAAAAGATCCTGTCCATTGGTGCGAAGGGGTAACCTATGGGAAAAATAGCGCTGCCATCTCTTTCTGTAATCCTGTAAAACATCGGGGGACCATTCTTCTTCCTGTGCAAAAGATTCCAGAGGGCGCTGATTTTACGCGTCCTTTTGATATAAGGTGGGAATCAGGCTGTTTTATTGGAAGGTGGAATAATCGTATGATTGAATGGGAACTCGGCGAAACAGTTACTGTGGACGAAACCCTCTCTTCCCGCGGACTTTGCGAACCAGCTATTGCGGAGCTCTCTGATGGCAGACTTCTTATGGTGGTTAGAACTAGTAATAGCAGAATGCCTCAGATGAAGAATTACCGCCGCGCATTTATTTCAAGCGATCACGGAAAGTCCTGGCAGGGACCGTGCCTTTTTTCTTTTGATGACGGATCTCCTTTTTTTTCTCCAGCCACCGGATCATGGCTTCTTCGGCATCGTATGACAGGAAAACTCTTCTGGATCGCCAATATTCTTGATAGCAATCCAGATGGAAACCGTCCGCGCTATCCGTTGCAGATAGCAGAGATTGATGAAGAAAAGATCGCGGTAAAAAAGAAGACACTTGTTACTATTGATACGAAAAGGCCTGAAGATTCGCCTTTGGTACAGTTCTCTAATTTTAGAGTTTATGAAGAACGCGGTAGCGGCGATATAATCCTTTTTATGGCGCGGCTTCAAGAAAAAGGAGATCTCCACTCTTCCTCTTCTCCTCTTTATTCTTACCGTATACGGATGTAATAGCGTAGTGGATATGATGCGAGATTTGTACGGGTTTCTTTAGGAACGAGAAAGATTCTTGATTTCTTTGGAGGAAAGCGTACGGTACGTTCCTTCAGGAAGCGCGCGTAGCGAAAGAGTTCCGATACGAATCCGTTGAAGATCAAGGATATGGTAATGAAGGGCGGAGAAGATTCTCCGAAGTTGCCGTTTTTTTCCTTCTGTCAGAATAATAGAGAGAATACTTTTCTCCTGTAATTGAGAGAGGATTGTTACGGTTTTTGCTCTTAAAAGTTCATTGTTATCTTCAATTCCCGCAATAATCTTTTTTCTGTCTTCTAAACGAAAAACAGGGATGATAGTTGCTATATACTCTTTCTCAACAGTATATTTCGGATGTGCGATCCGTTGTGCGAATGCTCCGTCATTGGTTACAATAAGAAGTCCCCTTGAATCTCTATCAAGCCGCCCCACTGTGAAAAGTCTTCCCATGGAAGGAGGAAGAAGGTCTGATACCTTTCTTTCCGCGTGTCTGTCTTGTGCGGTACAGGTATATCCTTTGGGTTTATTCAGGGCAAGGTAAAGAGAACGAGAAGGAGAAATTCTTTTTCCATCAAGAGTTACAATGTCTCTTTCTTCTATTTTCATGCCGGTTACAGCATTGGCTTGGTTTACACGTACTCGTCCTTGCATAATATACAGATCGGCCTGTCTTCGTGAACATACCCCTGTTAATGCGATATACTGGTTGATTCTTACATGGTTGCTTTTATTTTGTTTTTGCATATTCTCTTTTTTTTACTGTAGTGTAATATATTTTTCTATCCGTTTGAGATTCTCTTCTGTTGCGCCGCGATGTAGGGAGATTGTTTCAATTCCTTTACTTCCTATTTTTTGCATTGTTGCGGGGTTAAGAAGAAGATTTGTAATGGTCTCTGTAAGATGAGGAAAATTCCGCACTTCTATTCCTGCTCCGGCTTCTTTGATAAGGCTCCATTCTCTTTCAAAATCCCATTGACAGGGACCATACAGAACAACCTTATTGAATGCAAGAGGTTCAAGCGGATTATGCCCTCCGCCGGGAGCGATACTTCCTCCTACAAACGCGATATCCGCACATGCATAAAAATCGGTTAGTTCTCCGAAAGTATCAAGGAGAAGTACTTGAAAAGGAGTTGAGTCCCATTCGGTTTTTCTTACCCATGAAAGAGCACTTTTTTGAAGGTATGTCGCAAGACGAGTTTTAAGAAGAGATCTTGGAGCGAGTATAAAGGAGGCGGCAGGAAAGCGAAGAGAAAGATCTTCTATCATAGCGACCGCGGCCTCTTCTTCCTGTAGATGAAGAGATCCCAGAATAATCACTGGCTCCTTGGAAGAAAAAGGACATTCTCTTTTTTGTTGAGAAAGTTCCCATGCGCGATCAAACTTCATACTTTTGGATATAGATACTTTTTCAGGGATCGCTCCCAATTGAATAGCTCTTGACGCATCAAGGGTACTCTTCATTACCATGGAAGAGAAAGCGCGAACTGTTTCGCGGGTAAATCCAGGAAGAAGACGGTAGCGATTGAAAGAGGTTTTAGAAATTCTTCCATTAAGAAGAATCGCAGGAATTTTTTTCTGAGAGAGCGTATGCATAAGGATAGGCCAGAACTCTGTTTCTACTGCGATGAAGAGTTCTGGCCGGAGAGATTTTATTGCTCGCTTCATACAGAACGATAGATCAAAAGGAAAAAAGCGGATCTCAACCTCTGGAATACGTTCCATCGCAATGGTTTTTCCGCTGACAGTGGTGCAGGTAAGAAGAACTCTTTTTGCGGGAAATCTTTTTTTGAGCTCTATGAGAAGAGGAAGAATGGAGAGTATTTCCCCGATTGAAACCGCATGAAACCAGATTGTTTTTTGTGAAGAAAGGCTGGAGGGATATATACCGAACCGTTCTTTCCATGCTCCCGGCATATTGGTTCCGGGTTTAAGTTTTTTCCAGTGGACCAACACCAGAATCATGGCAAGCATCATTCCCAACGTTTCATATAAAATTGTGTAGAATCGTTTCATAGCAATAGATAAAAAGTTGCGGTTTAGAATTTGTGATATTTGATAATATTGTAGCACAGAGAAGATTTCTTTCCGTACTCCATATCTCCTGTTTAGATGCGGACTATCCAGAAAGTTTGTCTATAAAGGCGAGAAATTCTTGATATCCATTAAGGAATCGTACCTGTCTACGGGCGTGCGCCGCATAGGGAAAGTTTTTTAGGTACCAGATTATCATTTTTCTCATAAAGCCTGTTTTGCTCGCGGGAGAAAGATCCTTATATGTTTCTATGTGGGAAAGATGTTCTTTCAAGATGGTTTTTTTCTCTTCAAACGAGGGCGGATTAGTAAGAATCCCGGAAGAGAGAAAAGTTTCAATATCTCTTATAATCCATGGATTTCCAAGGCTTCCTCTTGCGACGAGTATTCCATTGCATCCTGTTTCGGCAATCATTTTTTTTGCCGCATGAGGGCTAAAAATATCTCCGGAAGCAATAACAGGAATTTTTACCGTATCACATATTGTACGTATTGCGGGTATGTTAACATGTCCCGCATATCCTTCTTCAAGAGAGCGGCCATGGATAAAGAGTGCGGATGCGCCTGCATCTTCGCATTTTCGTGCCAAAATAATTGAAGCATTAGGATTTTCTTCTGTACCAGTGCGAAGTTTGATTGTTACAGGAATGTTGAGATGCGAAGAAAGTTCCGCTACAATTGATTCAAGTATGGAGGGTTGGTTAAGAAGAGCGGCTCCCGCCCTTCTCTGCACGACTTTTTTTACCGGACACGCGGCATTAATATCAATAAACTCTATTGGATAATGATCCTGGAGAAAGAGCGCGGCATCTCGCATAAGCCCGGGATCGGAACCAAGAATTTGCGCGGCGATAGGCTGGTCTTCTGGAAGAGTTTTTAAAAGTTTCAATGAACTTGGCGATCCACAAAGAAGTGATTTAGCATTTGCCATTTCAAAGAATGCGAGCTTTGCGCCTAATTTTCTCGCAATGAGCCGGAAAGAAAGATCTGTACAGCCAGAGAGAGGGGCAAGTACTGTTTTTCCGGAAAAAACCTTGGAACCGATGTGAAGCACGGAAATTTTTTAAGGGTTCTATTTTGCCGCAGGTTTCATATATGCCTTGATAATCTTTTGCGGTATAACCGGGCGGTCGCCGGAACTGGTTTTGGTTCCTTCAATTTTCTGAACGATATCGTATCCTGAAATTACTTTTCCGAATATTGTATGCCGCATATGAAGCCAGTGTGGTGTTGAGGTGGTGATAAAAAATTGACTTCCATTCGTTCCAGGACCGGCGTTTGCCATTGCGAGCAATCCTGGTGTATCAAACTTTACCGAGGCTGAACATTCATCTTTAAAAGGTTTTCCCCAGAGAGAACTTCCTCCTGTACCTGTACCTAAAGGGTCTCCGCCCTGAATCATAAATCCCTTAATGACACGATGGAAAATAATGCCATTGTAATACCCTTTTTTTACGAGACCTTCAAAATTTTCACAGGCAAGCGGTGCGACTTCAGGCATGAGTCGTATTTCTATTTTTCCCTGTGATGTTTCAAGTACGACAATTTTTTCAGAAGCGTTTCCTTTTGAAACAGTGCCGCAGATTGCTGCGCATACCGCCACCCATAAAACTTTTTGAAGAATCATATTGTACGGTCCTTTCGCGGGAAAATTTGTGCGGCAACCTCCCGCATTGGTATTGCCGCATATTTGGGATATTATCTGTCAGAAGCGAGAAAACGTTGCATCCATGGAATGGCCTTTTCGCCATGCCATTGATGTCCTCCTTCAAAGACGTCATGATACAGATAGTCTTTTGCGCCAAGAAGCTCATAAGCGCGCTGTGTTTGTGCGATTTGAGGAAATACATTATCCAATCCGGATTTACCATTAAGAGGATCTTTTGTTCCTGTTTCAACTAGAAGCGGACGAGGAGCAATAAGTGCCGCGATATCTCCTATATCCACATATTCATAGAGATGGGGGACATAATTACAGGAACAGTTGTTATACATGGTGAGCAATGATTCACGGTATCCGTAAAAATATCCGCTTATAACAGCGCACTGAATCCGTGTATCAAGCGCGCTTGTCCAAAGTGTTTGAAGCCCTCCTCCGGAAAGCCCGACACATCCGATATGTCCGGGAGCGCAATCATGCCGAACCGAAATATAATCAATAAGTCGTTGGATGTCCCATACCCACATTCCTGTTACAGTTTGACCGAGCGGTAGTCCCATGTGGTTAAGCCATTGGCATGACGATTTCAATACATTGTTCTGTTCTGGCGCTTCCCTGCGTTCTCCGAATCCGCGCGCATCGGGACAAAAAACAATAAATCCCGCCCGCGCGAAGGCAACTCCGTAATCATAGCGAAACTGCACAATGGCATTGGCAATACCTGGATTGTCCGCTACTCCGGCAACCGCGGCTTTTCCGCCTCCGCCATGGCCATGGGCGGCTATAATGGCGGGAAAAGGAGATTGGGCATGGGTAGGAACAAGAACATACATCGGCATAGTGATACCTGGTTCAGTGGACAGTTCCATCCGTTCTCGTATATATCCGTCACATACGGTCCGTTCAATGCGGACAGGCTGTAAGTCACAGCGTTGCATGGTATGAAGGCCTATGAGACGTTTTAGGGCGCGTGTACATCGTCTGCGCCATCGTTCATACTCATGCATGGATTCCGCGTGAAACGCATATCTTCTTTTTACATTGGTAAATCTCTGTTGAAAATAGGTTAGCGCGGAAAAACAGTGGCTATCTGTTTTATTCATATAGACCTCTGAGTTAAAGGAGAGGCAGGAGAAAAGAGAAGAGTTCTGTATGTTGATATAAGTAGCTTATTCTTCATCTTCTTCCAGAACTTCTTGTTGAGAAAAAGATACTTTTTTCGTACGAAGATAGAGAAAGCGATGAAGCAATATAGCAAAACTTCCTGTAATGATAAGGATAATAGCGGTAAACCATGCATAAAAAAAGCGTATAATTCGGGTGTGGGGCAAGAGACGATATACGATGGTTCCGCCTATTAGGGAGATTACAATGATAGCAATCGCTTTTTTCCATTCTTTGTGCATAAATGCATACCTATATATGACAGTAGTGTAGTGTGTTTCCGTGTGAATGTCAAAGGAGATTATTATACCCTTTTTTTTCTCTTTTATGCGCTGAATTTTCTTTCCTGAAGATTTTTCGATCTTGAAAGCTGAGAATGATCTTTCCTTGACGAAAAAAAAAAGAATGGTACACTTTCGGAAAATAATACGATTTTCAAAAAAATAATATTGAAGGAGATAGTATGGGAAGACCGCATGGCTGGAGAAGGGGTTTATCTGGATTCACGCTTATTGAGCTTTTGGTGGTTATTGCAATTATCGCAATACTTGCGGCAATGCTTCTGCCTGCTCTTTCACAAGCAAGAGAAAAAGCGAGACAATCTCTCTGTTTAAGCAATTTTAAGCAGGTCGGGCTCGCTTTTGCGATCTATACGCAAGATTATAATGATTTTTATCCACCTGCCGCAGGTTGGAAAGATATATTGTGGACAGTAGTGGCTCCGCAACAGCAGGAAAAGATAGGGCTGTGCCCTTCGCGCCATGGGAAAACCATTCCCCTTGAGAACTGGTTTCTCGGCCAAGGGTACAATGCCGGAGCACCGGGATATCCTGGATTTGGAGGAATGAAGGCAAGCCGTATTGTGCGGTCTTCAGAGAAGATCCTTATTCTTGATTGGGGAAGAGCGTCGGGAGGATGGGGAGGGTGCGTTTCAGGGCCTCCTGTTTCTGTTCCTACGCCAGAACCTCAGGGAACAAGCCATTGGGCGGTCTGTCGTATCCATTCAGGAGGAAGTAATATTTTGTTCGGGGACCTTCATGTGGCATGGATGAAACCAGAAGAGTTTCACAGCGATACTCAAGATGTTAACCCTGCTACTGGACTTCCGGTTCCTGCCTCTCCCTCTATTGCGCCAAACTGGCAAAAATATTGGGATACAAGCTATTAAATCGGTTCTTTCGGAGGATGAGAAGAATGAGAAAGAAGATACTGTACGGACTCTTTTTTTTGTTTATATGGAGCTATGTTTTATATGCCGCACCCATCAAAATTGTGGCAACAACCTCTCAGCTTGGATCTCTTGTTCAAGAGATAGGGGGAAATTTGGTGAGTCCTGTGGTTATGATTCCTGCGGGCTCGTGTCCTGGACATCATGAATTGCGTCCCGGCGATATCAGGGCTCTCTTGTCGGGTGCGGGCTTTATCTATCACGGTTGGGAAGGGTTTGCGGAAAATGTTATTGAGAGAGCAAAAATAGCATCCCTTTCTATCTGTAAAATAGATCTTTCTGGAAGTTGGCTTCTTCCTGCGACGCAATCTCGCGCCGCGGAAATGGTCTATCAATTTCTTTCCAGGATAGACAATTCTCATTCAGCACAGTATCGTAACAATTATGAAACATTTCTTAAAAAAATGGCTTCTTTGGAGAAAACTATCTCTTTTTCGTCAACGCGTTTGCGGTTAAGGGGTCTTCCCGTGATAGTGTCGGATCAACAGGACGACTTTCTTCTTGCTCTTGGAGTTGATGTGGTTGCTTCTTTTGGAAGAGAAGAATCTCTTACTCTTTCTGATATGAATCAGATGATTCTCGTGGGAAGAAAGAAGAAGGTAAAAATGGTGGTAGAAAACCTTCAAAGCGCTTCAGGAGTCGGAAAACGGATTGCAGAACAATTACAAGTCCCCTATGTGGTAATAAGCAATTTCCCTGGAGCATGGCCCGGTACTTCAAATATAGAGTCTACTGTAAAAGAGAATATTCGTCGTCTTGGAGTAAGGAAACGTTGAAGTAATGGCCTATATTGTAGAGATAAATAATGTAACAGTAACACGGAGCGGAAGAGAGATACTTAAGAATATTTCTCTTGCGGTGGAAGCATGCCAATGTATTGGTGTTCGTGGCGCGAATGGCGCGGGAAAAACCACGCTTTTACATCTTATTAATGGATTAGTAACCCCTTCGTTTGGAGATGTTTCCCTTTTCGGTCAAGAACTTACAACCCAAAAACTACGAGAAAGAAGAATAGAGATCGGATATGTACCTCAACATTTTGATACTGCCTATGAAATGCCGGTTCGCGTGAAAGATGTTGTTCTTATGGGGTGTTATGGAAGAATTGGATTTTTCCATTTTCCTGACCGTTTTTTACATATTGAGGCATTGAATTTAATGGAACGGTTAGAGGTTGCGCATCTTGCTAAACGGCCTTTTGGTCATATTTCAGGAGGAGAACGTCAGAAAGTGATGATTGCGAGGGCTCTTATGCAAAGGCCGAAGATTTTGCTTCTTGACGAACCCTTTGCTTCTCTTTCTGATAAGGCTACTTCCGCGGCTTCTGCATTGATTTTAGATATCCATCGTGAAAAACAATTAACGACCTTTATGATTTCTCATGAAATCTCTCTTCTTGAAAAACTTTGCGACAGAATTATTACTGTAGAAGAAGGAAGTGTTATAGAAAGGAACTGAAACTTATGGAGATTGGATTTATTCTCTTTCCGCTTTTTGCGACTTCGCTGGCAGGACTTGCCTGTTCTTTAGTTGGAGTAACTGTGGTAACTATGGGGCTTTCTTTTATCGGAGTATGTATGTCGCATGCGGCCTTTGCGGGAGCGTTGGTAGGAATTTTTTCCGGATTAAATCCGCTTCTCTGCTCTTTTTTTGCCTGTTTTGCTACCGCGGGTGTGTTGGGTCCTCTTTCTGAACGGAGTGAAATACGGCCCGATACTGCGCTTGGAATTATTTTTTCCGCTACTCTTGGAGTGGCATTTCTTATGCTTCCCTTAATTCCCGGAGCAAAAAGCGAGGGATTGCGTTTTTTATGGGGAAGCGTACTTACTGTCGGATCGCGAGAACTCTTTGTTGAACTTGTGGTATGCGCTATTGTGATTGTAGGAATCTTTATTTTTTATAAAGAGATTCAGTCAATTGTCTTTAATAGGACACTTGCTTCTGCTTCTGGTATTCCAGTACGTCCGGTATTTAACGGACTTCTTTTTCTTACCGGCGCTTCTATTGCGGCCTCTTTGACAGTGGTGGGAGGGCTCTTGGTTTTTGCTCTTATTGTTAATCCTGCGGCCGCCGCCTATCAGTTAACGTATGATTTGAAAAAAATGTATGTTATTGCCGCACTTTTGGGACTTGCGTCGGGATGGACAGGACTTTTGGTCTCTTTTTTTCTGAATATTCCTACAGGAGCTCCGATTGCTTTAGCTTCTGTACTCTTCTTTCTTCTTGCGGTTATAGCTTCTCCCAAACGACGTCGTCAGAGGAGTGTGAAATGAAAAAAAAAGAATTTTTCAACTATCATGCGCCTTCCTGGAAACAGGCAGAAAAAAGAAGTTCTCTTCTTCGGGTTATCAGAGAATCAGGCCTGAAAAAAGGGTGTCGCGTCTGTGATGTCGGCACAGGAACAGGTGTTTTGATTCCTTTTATATTACGGGCGGTGGGACCTGAAGGAAGTGTGGTTGCCATTGATTATGCGCCTGTTATGATTGATGAGGCAAAAAAACGGCACAGTGCAAAGAATCTCTCTTTTGTTATCGCGGACATTCATCATACTGATTTTGATGATAGTTCGTTTGATGCGCTCTTTTGTAATGCATGTTTTCCTCATTTTCGGAATAAATCCTTAGCGCTGAAAGAAATAGCGCGGATTTTAAAGCCAGAAGGACTTTTGGTGCTTTCTCATCCCACGGGAAGAGAGAGTGTGAATCAATGTCACCGAGATGCGGGAGGTCCGGTGGGAAGGGATAGGGTTCCTTCAGGGGTACAGGCGGGAATAAATCTGAAACGCGCGGGATTCTATCCTTTTAAGATGATTGATGAACCAGAATTCTATCTTCTTGCGGCAATTCAAAGATCTTGATAATCTATCTCGGATCTTATGAGGAAAGAAGATAGATAAGAAGGAAGGGTACGTATGCCGAAGGTCTAACCTTTCGCGATTTTTTTACAGAGAGTTCTAATCTTCTTTGACCAAAACCCTTCTTTCCTATACAATTCTTTGTATGAAAAGAAGAGAGGTAAGCGGTGAGCGCATTCTTCTCCGTATCGCGCAACCATCTTTTGTTCTGTTTATTATTCTATTTTTGATCTTTCTTACCGCGCATATAGAATCTTTTGTTTCATTTGGAACGATTCTTCGTCATGCACTCTTTTATGCGGTGGTTCCGGTTCTTCTTATTATTTTTTCGTTCAGAATTATCTCTTACTATTACCATTTACAGGCGCAGAGCTTATCTTATCTGAAAATTATTCATAATGCGCAGGTGATTCTTCTTGCCACTGAAGATATGGAAGATTTTCTCGTGGAGGTTCTTGATATTTTCTGTCGACTTTTTCGCGGCCAGAAAGCTCTGCTTTTTGTGGTGGATCCACAGTTGAAACGCTTTGTAAAGAACGATGAATTTGTTATAGATTTTGGTTTATCTCAAAGGAAAGCAAAAAGTCATAGTATAAAACTTTTCAATCCAACTGTTATTACAGAATCGTGTCAGAAAAAACTTGATGCAAAGATACGAGAACATGGTATTGTACAGGCTACTGCGGCAGCGATTGTTCCTGTTCTTAACAAGAGTTCTATTGCGGCAATTGCTGTTGTAGGAACAGAATTTGCGGATAAACGTTTTTTTGAGCGTCTTCAAGAGCCTATAGATATTTTTACGCGTCTTGCTTCCTCTGCTCTTGAAAATGCTCTTCTCCGCCAGGAAATCTCTGAAATCGCTATTACCGATGCTCTTACGACACTCTATAATAGACGGTTTTTTCAGAAGAAATTAAAAGAAGAACTTTCCCGGGCAAAACGGAACCAGTTTCCTCTTACGGTAATGATCTCTGATCTTGATAATTTTAAATATTATGTAGATACATTCGGGCATCCTGAAGGAGATAGGATCCTCCATGATATCGCAGTAAAGATAAAGGCTTGTTTACGTGAAGAAGACAGTATGTGCAGGTTTGGAGGCGATGAGTTTGCTTATATCTTCCCTATGACCGATGCCCTTGAAGCAATTACTGCCGCGGAACGGATTAAGACAATGCTTTCTTCAGATCCACTGATTATTGATGGAAAGAAGACCTATATCTCCTTAAGTATGGGCATAGCATCTTTTCCAGAACATGGTGAAATTGATGAAGAACTTCTAAAGAGGGCGGATACCGCACTTTTTTCTTCAAAAAGAAGTGGAAAAAATCAAGTTTCTGTATATCGGGACTATTGTGACGAGGTGAGGAATGGATCGAAAAGCAAAGATATCAAGAAAAACAAGTGAAACAAATATTAGTATGGAACTGAATCTTGATGGAACAGGAGTATCAACGATAGAACTTGAGGCAGGATTCTGGCGACATATGATGACGCTTCTTTTCTTTTTTTCTCGGATAGATGCCTGTGTTGTTGCAAAGGGAGATCTTGATGTGGACGATCATCATACTGTAGAAGATTTAGGAATCTCTTTTGGTGCGGCTGTAAAGCAGGCGCTCGGAGACCGAAGCAATATTACGCGGTTCGGTACGTCTCTTATGCCGATGGATGAAACTCTTGTTCAAATTGCGCTTGATATCTCCGGAAGACCCTATCTTGGATTTCATGTTCCGGTGGTACGGGGATGGGAGCAGTCAGTGCTTATTGAAAACACTCAGGAATTTTTACGAGCTTTTGTAAATCATGCTGGTATTACTCTTCATGTAAAACTCTTTGTGGGAGAAAACACGCATCATATCTGCGAAGCTATCTTCAAAGGATTGGGACTCGCGCTTCGGAAGGCAGTGAAACCCGACCTTTTGGGAGTACCTTCTACAAAGGGTTCTTTTGACTGATTTTTTTTAGAGAGAATGAACAGTAAGAAACGAGTAAAAGAGTTTATTGATTATCTTTCCGCCCAGAAAGGATATTCATCTCATACTATTATCGCATATCAAAAAGACCTTTCAAGGTTTCAGATATTCCTTTCGGAACGATCAATAGATACAGTACAACGAGATACTGTGAGAGAATATATCGCTTTTCTTCGCGAAGAGTATCATCCGCGGAGTGTGGCGCGTAACATTGCATCTCTTAGATCCTTCTATCGCTTTCTTTTGAGAAGAGGATATGCGAAACAAAATCCCTTCTTGACGATTCCTACCCCGAAAATTCCCACACGGCTTCCGGTTTTTCTTTCCTATGAAGAGATTGAAAGAATTCTTTCCGCGGCCCATCCTTCTCCGCGGATCGGAGTTCGGGACAGGGCAATCTTAGAAACTCTTTATTCTTGCGGTCTTCGGGTGGGAGAACTAGTGGCGTTAAAGGTTGTGGATCTTAATATTCCCGATGATACAGTAAAAGTTTTTGGTAAGGGAAAGAAGGAGCGGATTATTCCTGTGGGGTCTTATGCGATGAAATACCTTTTAGCATATCTTGAACAGCGCCCTTCATCAAGGAGTCCGTACCTTTTCCTTAATCTGAAAGGAAGAAGAATTACCGCGCGAAGCATTGAACGTATGGTAAAGAAATATTCAATAAAAGCAGGGATTATGAAGGAAGTTACTCCCCATACATTCCGGCACAGTTTTGCTACGCATCTTCTGGACCGTGGAGCTGATATTCGTACTGTACAGGAACTTCTCGGCCATAGCGATCCAGCTTCTACCCAGATCTATACCCATCTTACCATTAACCGTTTACGGGAGCTTTATGGGAGATATCATCCCAGGGAGCATTTTGAATTCCGATAACCCTTTTTCTTTGAAACAATCTATCTTAATCGGAAGGTTGATTTAATGAGGAGTCGGAAGAGTTACAGTGCAGAACCGAAGGATTCCGTCGAGAGAAATGGTGATGATCTTGTTTCGGGCAGGTATCTGTCGCGGTTGAGAAAGATCCGGACTAAAGAGTGTGGCATTGTTCCATATACCGCGAATAACAATAGTTCCTTTTGGTTTGTGATACTGGATTGAATGGGTGATCTCTTCATTCCTGTATGTATAGAATGGATGAGGAACCTTTTCAAATGCGCAGTTAAGAAAATGAATAATGACAGTATCTCCGTTGATAAAAGGGTTCCATCTGAAGTTAGAGGGAACCTCTACGGAAAGTTGGTCTGGAAGCAAGGTTTTTACTTTCTGCAAAAATGCCGGAAGTGATTCAGGATTATTCAACCTGCGGGGACTCCAGAGAAGGAGACCTTTCCCAACCGAGAATTTATACCACCCGTCTTGAGGGGTGAGAGGGCTAGAAACCTTTACTGTTGAAGGAACGGGAATGGAGCGGGAAGGCCATTTTCCGGGAATAAAAAAGGTATGAATATCAATGGATCGGTTGGGTTCAATGGTGTGGCACTTTAACCCGAAGGCCGCAAGAAATCTTTTTAGAAGAGGATCACCGTGGCTATTATGGGTTCCCAAAGGACCTGATGCAATGATTGTTCCTCCTTCTTCCAGATAGGAGAGAAGGATTTTTTGTTCATTTTCTGAAAGGCAGGCTATATCGGCCATGGCAATTACCGGATAGTTTCTTGCTTCTTTTAAGGTTGTGATTACCGAGGCGGGAATGTTTTCTTCAAAACAGTGTGTGGTAAGGTTCCTGAAGGATTCTTCATAATCTCCCGGAAGATCGCCCCGATTAATTTTGGTATCTGAAGAATAAAAAATCGCGAGGGAAGAGAGAGGTTTTCCCTGAAAGAGTTCTGGATGCGCCTGTTCGTAACAATAGGCTTCTTTTACAATATCTTCTTCATTGGGAAGATTTCCCATTTCGTCCGCCGCCACATTTACTCTTCCTTTTCCGGCAGAGATCCAACATCCTGTCCCGAAAAATTTGTTCAATGCCCAGACAAGGAATGCAGAGTCTGGGTAGAATGCAAATCCAAGCCCGAAACAGGGAGCACGACGTTCCGCGGCAACCGCGCGGTTCAGCAAGAGGTTGGGAACCCGATACCGTAATCCCGCGCCACTTCTTCCGCATGTGATATCTCCGCACATTTCAAGCATGATATGGTTCAGGTACTGTCCTATATGTACAATACTTCCTCCAGAACTCTCCGCACTTTTAGAGGGACCAGAGCTACTGCAGGCAGTTAGAGGAAAGTCCTCTCCGAGGACAGTACGGGGAATCATAAGAAATTCTGCCGCGCTCTCGCAACGAAACCGCACCCATGCACGGAAAAGCGGGTTGTCATAATTTCCCCAGAAGGATATATCCTTCCAATCAGGAAGATCTTCTCCGCTCTTTTTTTTGAATCCTTCTCTACAATAGATACATCCGCAACTATCCCATCCAGGATAGAATAGTCCGTCATCAAACATGAGCCCGTCTATCTGGGTTTCATCCTGTAATTGTTTCAAATATTCTCCAGAGGCCTTTCTGAAGTCGGGATTGTTAATACAGAACATTTCAAATTGGTATCCTTCATAAAAGGCTGGTTCATTTGATTGAATCCTTATCATTCGCCAATCATTAAGACGGGAAGAACGCCAAGATAATGATTCCGCCATTTCTAAAGAAGGATGAAAGGTCATACGGTTTCGTCCTTCATGGTAGAGTTTCCATTTTCCTTCCATGGTTCGGGGCCGATGAATTCCAGGCGCGGAAAAATGATCAAAGAGCTGAATCTGATAGTGATGACAGACTTCGCGACTAAACCGAATAAGTTCATGTACTCGATCAAAACAGTAGATATAATCCCATCGGCAATGGAATCCAAAGATGAGCGCGAGAGTAATACCCGCTTCACTAAAGTTTTCTGCGCGCTTTTGCAACTTTTTTTCTATATTGGTATCAGGGTAATTAAATTCTTCCCATCGAAACCACCAACTTGCGACACGAAGATTCTGCATTTTTTTTACCCTTTTATAACTGCCATGGGTTTCATGACACAGACTCGTTTTGAAAGTTCCGCTTTTTCTACAATATCAACGACTTCATTTACATCCTTATAGGCTTCTGGAACTTCCTCTGCGACTCCACGTGCGCTTTTCGCCATAAGAAAAATACCTTTCTTTGAGAAATCTTCAAAAAGGTTCCTTCCCTTAGTTTGACGTATAGATTCTTTTCTTGACATTTTTCTTCCTGCGCCATGGCAGGTAGATCCCCATGTGCGGGAGAGCGCTTTCTCTGTACCAAGCAGAACATACGACGCGCTTCCCATTGTTCCGGGGATAAATACAGGCTGTCCGATGGTACGATAAGCTTCGGGAAGATCTTTATGTCCCGGAGGGAATGCGCGCGTGGCGCCTTTTCTATGGAGAAAAAGGCGCGTTTGCTTTCCTTGTACATCGTGAAATTCAAATCTTCCTATATTATGAGAGACATCATAGACGGTTTGAAGTCGGGATTCAGGAGAACCAGAACCAAAAATATGGGCAAATACCTCTCGTATTCGGTGGGTGATAAGTTGCCGGTTTGCCCATGCAAAATTTGCGGCCGCCGCCATAGCGCGATAATATTGTTTTGCGTCATACGAATCCATGGGCGCTCCCGCAAGCTGAAAATCCGGAAGTTCGCGTTTTTCTTTTTTAGCTTTTTTTACACATCGCGCAAGGTAATTGTCGCAGGTTTGATAGCCAAGACCCCGGCTTCCTGTATGGAGCATGATGACTGTCTGTCCTTCAAAAAGCCCGAGTATCTTTGCCGCATTGTTATCAAAAAGAGAAGAGATTCTCTGAATCTCAAGAAAATGGTTTCCTGACCCGAGTGTTCCTAATTGTTGCGCGCCGAGTTCTAAGGCTCTGGGTCCGAGTGTATCAGGGTCGGCATCTTTCATTGCGCCGTTATCTTCACAGAATATAAGATCAGACTCTTCACCGAATCCCTGGTTAACAGGCCATCGCGCGCCTTCGCGAAGCAGGGTGGCAAGTTCTTTTTTTTTAAGACGGAGGGATCCTGAAGATCCGACTCCTGATGGTACCGCTGAAAAGAGAAGGGTTGTAATCTCGCGTAGTTTTGGGGTGATTTCGTCTGCACTAAGGGTTGTACGAAGGAGCCGTACTCCGCAGTTGATATCATATCCTACAAATCCCGGCACAATAAGACCTGTTTGGTCAAAGGCGGCAACTCCGCCAATAGGGGCGCCATACCCCTGGTGCGCGTCTGGCATCGCAAGGCTATGCCGGACGATTCCAGGAAGGCAAGCAACATTGATAACCTGCGTAGCGGTAGAGTCAGAGAGGGCTGCGTGAAGAAGGGATTCTGAAAGATAGAGAATCCCCGGAACTTTCATCTTTCCATGGATAGGGATGCGGTAGGATACAGGAGAGATTTGTTCAAGAGGAATCGATCCCGAATAATTACTCATTTTGAAGAATTTGTTCTGTGATATTCCATCCTTTTGAGATTGCTGTAAGATTGATTTCTATACTTTTTGGAGAATGAATCAGATTGGAAAGTCCTGTTTCAAGGCTTGAAAGAGTTAGCGGGAACCCCTTGTTTTTGAGAAGACGACCAATTCCGCCCGCCATAACCATATTCGCGGTTTTCAATTCTCCGAGTTCTTCCGCAATTTCTGTCGCGGGAATCCCGATACTGTGGTTTTCTTGATGATGAAGGGATTGAATCAAAGAACTGTTCCAGACACACCATCCGTTTTCATCCACTTTTTCTAACATAAATTGCACAGAGGCCTGATTCATAAAGAGGCCGTAAGTGGCAATTGAAATAACCGGAGAGGTAAGCGCGGCGTATGAGAAGGAGAGCATTGTATATACATATCCTCCGCGCATTTCCGCTCCATAGGAAGGAAGAAAGGAAACATTGAATTTTGCATAGGTAGCGGTATAGGCGAGAAGTTTACTGAGTGTAAGCACTCCCTGTCCCCCTGAGCCCGCAATAAGAATTTTCCAGGTTGTTTCTCTTCCGCGGCTCATTTCAAGTCCACCAGACCTTTGGTTTTGGTTCTGAAATTATTACATCCCGAAGAAAAGAGATGGCTTTCTTTAATCCTTCTTGAATACTCATAAGACTATCCTCGTGTTCAATGCTTAGGACATGGTCATAACCGATAATTCGGAGCGTTGAGACGAATTCTTTCCAGAACCCTTTATTATGGCCATATCCCACTGTTCGGAATATCCAAGATCTGTTTGGTTCGTCAAGATAACTTTTTGTATCTAATGTTCCATTGATGGAAGAGTTCTGTGGGTTGATATAGGTATCTTTTGCATGAACATGGGTAACAGCTTTTCCCAATGCTTTTAGCGCGGCGATTGGATTGATACCTTGCCAAAAAAGATGGCTTGGATCAAAGTTTGCGCTGATTTCATCACCTGCTTCTTTCCGAAGGCGAAGAAGGGTTTCAGGGTTATAGACCACAAACCCCGGATGCATTTCAAGGGAAAGATTTTTTACAGAATGGTCGCGGGCGAATTGCGCTTCTTCTCTCCAGAAAGGAATAACTTCTTCTTTCCATTGCCAATCAAGTGTTTCTGAATAATCCGGCGGCCATGGACAGGTAATCCAGTTGGGTCGTTTTGCATTAGGGCTATCTCCGGGGCAACCAGAAAAAGAGATAATAGTTTCAATACCGAGTTGTTCTGCAAGGAGGATGGTATTTCTCTGCGCTTTCCTATGAGCGGTGGCTATTGTTACATCGGGATGGAGTGGATTCCCATGGCATGAAAGTGCGGATATTTCAAGTCCTCGTGAAGAAATTGCATGGGAAAAGGCCTTTTGTTTCGCAGAACTTTTCAGGAGATCTTCAGGGTTGCAATGGGCTGTGCCGGGATAATTGCCGGTTCCGATTTCAACGGTATCTACGCCAAAAGATTGCGCGGTATCCAAAGCTTTTTCCAAGGGCATATCTCCGAACAGCACAAGAAACAGTCCTAACTTCATTTATGACTCCTTGTGAAAAATGCGGGCGTCTTGAGACCTTTATGCAGATATACCTTAAGGAAAGTTTAACGATTGTCCATGATTTGTCAAATAGAAGGAATTATCGCACAATATTGGAATGAACGGGTATCTTTTTTTTCTTGCGAGACGGTTTCTTGGGAAGCGACGGCAGGAAAGTTTTATCTGGTATACCAGTATTATTAGTGTAGTGGGAATAGCCCTTGGCGTTGCGAGTCTTATGGTGGTTCTTGGGGTGATGAATGGGTTTAGTACTGACCTTAGAACTAAGGTTATCGGAGCTAATCCTCATATTATGGTAGAGGGCAATCCCTATCTTTCAGATTATCAGGAAGTAAAAGCATTGTTAGAAGGGAAGGTTCCCGAGATTCTTTCAATCAGACCCTTTGCGCAGACTCAGGTTATTTTTCGATCTTCCCGATATATGATCGGCGGATTTATGAAAGGTCTTGATATGGAGGAGGAAGGAGATTCTTTCAGCATATACCTAAAGGAAGGAGAGGTTCCTCGGGAGGGCGAGATTATGCTTGGAAGCGAGCTTTCCGAAGAACTTGGCGTTTGCGTGGGAGATAGTGTGGGGATTGTGGGCGGATTTCCTGCGACGCAGAGCGATTATCGTGTTGCGGGAATTCTTGAATATGGAGTATATGCGATTGATTCGTCTCTTGGAGTAATTTCTCTTCAAGATTTTCAAAGGGCTTTTTTCGGGAATGCAAATATCGCCAATCTCGGATTGACGGTACAGAACATTTACCGTTCTGAAAAGACCGCGGCGACAGTTTCCAAAATATTAGGAGACAGATATAAGGTTTCTACTTGGATTAGAAAGAACAAAATTCTTTTTGCAGCGCTTGCACTTGAAAAAAAAGCGATGTTTCTTATTCTTGCTATTATTGTTCTTGTCGCTTCCTTTAATATTGCAAGTACGCTGATGATGACTGTTTATAGAAAAATACGAGAGATAGGAGTCTTGAAAACATTGGGTCTCTCTGCGTGGGAGATTCGCCGACTTTTTCTTCTTCAGGGAGCGATTCTCGGGGTTCGCGGACTGATTCTCGGACTTTCAGCAGGAGGCATTCTTGTTTATATTTTAAAACGATACCGTTTTATCCGGCTTCCGGAATATATCTACAGTTTATCCTATCTTCCGATGCAGATCTCTCTTTCGGAGATTCTTGGAATTTCCGGAATGGTCTTGGTTATGACCTTATTGGCAAGTGCGTTTCCTGCTCATAGGGCGGGAAGACTTGATCCCGCGACGACTTTGCGCTATGAATAATAGATCTCTGAAGGCTGTTGGTCTTGAAAAGATTTATCCTGATGGAACATTGGCTCTTACCGGAGTAGATGTTGAGATCTCTTCCGGCGAGGTCTTAGTGGTCCTTGGACCCTCAGGATCAGGGAAAAGTACGCTTCTTAACCTTCTTGCGCTTTTGGATAGACCTACTTCTGGCGAGGTTTTTTGGAATGGCGAAAATATCGGGCTTTTGAATGAATTTCACGCGGCGCGGTTACGTAACAGGTCGTTTGGATTTGTGTTTCAATTTTTTAATCTTATTCCAGAACTTACCTCTCTTGAAAATATTTTTCTGCCGCGTTGGTTTCGGGATGGAAAAAAAAGTTCTATCTCCTTTCTTCGGGAGAAAGCTTTATCGCTTATGGAAGAATTGAACCTTGCCCACAAGGCATCATCTTATCCTAATCAGCTGTCAGGAGGAGAAAAACAACGGGTGGGTATCTGCAGGAGTCTTATATGCGATCCAGCCTTGATTTTTGCGGATGAACCTACTGGAAATCTTGATAGCCATGCGGCTTCTGAAGTTATAGACCTGTTGTGTCGGTTGAATAGAGAGCAGGGAATGAGTTTTGTGATTGCCACGCATAATGAGAAGTTTTTGGATATTGCGTCTAAGGTTGTATACTTGAAAGACGGCACACCGGACAGTGAGTGTACAGCTTCTTACCAGGAGAAGATATGTCGTTAATTATTTACCTTGATGGTAATTTTGTAGAAGAAAAAGATGCGAAAATTTCTGTGTTTGATCATGGGTTGCTCTATGGAGACGGTGTGTTTGAGGGAATTCGGAGTTATGGCGGAAAGATTTTTAGAATGGAGGAACATATACAACGGCTTTATCGGTCTGCGCACGCATTGATGTTGGATATTCCGATGAGTCAGAAGGAAATGATGGAAGTCGTTGCGGAGACTGTTCGGGTGAACAGTTTGCAAGATGCCTATATTCGGGCTGTTGTAACAAGAGGTATTGGTGATCTTGGTCTTGATCCAATGAAATGCAAAACTCCTACGGTATTTGTAATCGCGAGCAAAATTACCCTGTATCCCGAAGAACTGTATGAAAAGGGGCTTACCATTCAAACTGTTGCAACACGTAGAAATTCGCCTGAAAGTTTAAATCCTTCCATAAAATCGCTTAACTATCTTAATAATATCCTTGCTAAAATAGAGGCGAATAATACCGGAGGAATGGAGGGATTAATTCTGAACAGTGAAGGATATGTGGTGGAATGTACGGCTGACAATATTTTTCTTGTGAATGAAGGAACTCTTCTGACACCGCCTATATCTTCGGGAGCTCTTGAAGGAATTACCCGAGGAGCGGTTCTTGAGGCCGCGGAGTTTCTTGGTATTCCTTGCGCAGAGCCGCTTTTGACCCGTTATAATGTGTATAATGCGCAGGAATGTTTTCTTACAGGAACCGCGGCAGAGATGATTCCTGTTGTAAAGGTGGATGGAAGGAGTATTGGTTCGGGAGAGCCGGGTCCGATAACAATTCAATTGCGGGAACGATTTAAGGAAATGACTAGAACCGGTGGATATCGGGCTTATCCTTCTACAGAAGAATGAATAACCGATTTCTTGATACAAAGGGCCGGATTCATTGGCTTGAAGTAACCCATGATAGGGCATCTATCCGGCATGTTCCCACCTCTATTCATCTGCATGCTTCTGATTCTGAAAAAATACGGTACCGTCGTTGCAGAGGATGTGGTTGTTCCTTGAAAGAATTTCGGGAACAGGGATTTTTGGGATGCAGTCGGTGCTATACCTTTTTCTGGTGGTTTCTCCAGCCCTGTCTTAGGATGATGCATGCGAAAATCAGGTATGCGGGCAAACATCCTCTTCCAAAAGATTCTTGCTCTTGTCTTATGCGGACAGAACCAGAAAGAGGTCTTTCCAATATTGGGCCGAAGAAATGAGCGATGGTAAGGAACAAGAGGGTTTTGCCACTCTTCTGCGAACCGTTGAAGACAATGTCTTGTTCAGCAGTCGCGTGCGTATTGCACGAAACCTTTCGGATGAGCCGTTCCCTTGGAAATCCTCTGGCCGCGTAGCTCGTTCTCTTTCCGAAAAGATCCTTACAAAATTTCCCTCTTCTTTGAAAGGAATATACCGGGCGATACCTGTGGATACAATTCCTCGGCTTGAACGCCGTGTAATGGTGGAACGGCGCCTGATGAGTCCTGAATTCGCCCGCGGAGGACCCGGCAGGGTTATTCTTTTCTTTCCTAAAGATTCTGTACAAATCCTGATTAATGAAGAAGACCATTTCCGTTTTCAGATCATTGGAAAGAGATATGACTTTTTCCAGATGTGGGAAATACTAAACCAATATGATGATATTTTGAGTGAATATTTTGATTTTGCTTTTCACCCCTCAATTGGATATTTGACATCTTGCCCGACGAATATAGGAACTGGTTTGCGGGTCTCTGTTTTGCTCTGTTTACCTGCGCTTTGTCTTTCCGGAGAGAATGTCGCGCTCTTTTCCGCATTGGAGAGAGCTGGTATTTTGATTCGCGGCTTTTATGGAGAAGGAAGCAGAAGCATGGGATATCTCTATCAGGTTTCTACAGGATCCTGCGAAGGAAAGGATGAACTTTCGTTGATTGAAGAGTTTGAGGCGGTTGTTCGGACAATCCTTGACCAAGAAGAAAAGGCACTTTTTACTCTTGAGTTGGAAAGAATCGTTCCTCTTCTTCAAAAGGCGCTTGTTTCTGTACGGAGAAAGAAAAACCTAAAGTGCACAGAAGCGTTTCGCACTCTTTCCCTGTTGCGTCTTTCCGAAAAATTAGGTATCATATCACGGCTGGAGAGACTTGATGAATTATTTGTCTTGATGCTTCCCGCAGGTATAAGGAAGAGATCGGGCTATCCTATGAATGCCGAAGAAGTGAATCGCGTTAGAGCCGATCTTTTGCGGGAGGAGATTGGAGGTATCTATGTTTGAACGGTTTACTAAACGGGTTCGCACTGTTCTTGAGTATGCCCGAAAACATGCTATTCAATATGGACACCAGCGGATTGAGACAGAGGATCTGCTTATTGGGCTTCTTGAGGAAGGCCAGGGAATGGCGGTGGCGATTCTTCATTATTTGAAGATTGACCCAGAGGTATTGAAAGCCGATGTGGAAAAACATATTAAGATTGGGATTCCCCTTCTTATTTCAGGAGAAATATCTTTAAGCGAAGGTTCCAAGAAAGCCCTTGAACTATCCTATCAGCAGGCGCAATACTTTGGACATAACTATGTGGGTACTGAGCATTTGATTATTGGATTAATTGCAGAAAAAAATGGTCTTGCAGGAAAAATTTTTGCGCGTGCTGGTCTTACCGTAGAAAAAGCGCGACGTGCGATTGAAGTTCTTTTATGGGGAGGAAAGCAAGAGTCAACGGTCTCAAAACCCGCGGTACCTCAGTCGCAGAGTCAATCAAAATCAAAGTCTCCCATGATTGATATGTTTGGAAAGGATTTAACAAAATTAGCAGAAGAAGATGAACTTGATCCTGTTATTGGTCGGGAATCTGAGATTGAACGGTTGACTCAGATCCTTTGTAGGCGGAAGAAGAACAATCCTGTATTATTGGGAGAGGCTGGTGTCGGGAAGACTGCGGTGGTAGAGGGATTTGCGAGAAAAATTTCCAAGAAAGAGATTCCGAGTATTCTAAAGAATAGACGTATTATTATGATAGATTTGGCATCTCTTGTGGCGGGAACAAAATATCGCGGTGAGTTTGAACAGCGGGTAAAAGCGCTTCTGGAAGAGATCCGCCAGATGAAGAATGTGATCCTATTTATAGATGAATTACATACCCTTGTAGGAGCCGGAGGCGCGGAAGGTGCGATTGATGCCTCCAATATATTGAAACCCGCACTTTCGCAAGGAGAAATTCAATGTATTGGCGCGACAACGTTTGATGAATACCGTAAACATATTGAAAAGGATGCGGCTTTGGAACGGAGGTTTCAGCCTGTGGTGGTTCATCCTCCTTCAGTAGATGAAACAATCGCGATTTTACAGGGAGTGCGGCCCAGATATGAGGCTCATCACCGGTTGAAAATATCTGATACTGCCCTTGAGTATGCCGCCCGGTTGAGTGATCGTTATGTTTCTGGCCGTTTCCTTCCAGATAAGGCGATTGACATTATTGATGAAGCAGCCAGTCGTCAACGTCTTAAAGTAACTAATCCTCCGTCGGAACTGGAAAGTTTAGAGAAAAAATCTTGTCAGATTGCCTCTGCGAAAGAACAAGCGATTAAAAATCAGGATTTTGAAAAAGCCGCGCGGCTTCGTGATAAGGAACGGGAGATCAAATCTCGTTTAGATTTAGTAAGAAACGCCTGGGAACAGAAGGTTCCTGAAAATCTTCGGACAGTTACGGAATCAGAGGTTGTTGAGGTTGTTTCAAAATGGACTGGCCTTCCGCTTGCGCGGTTATGCCGGAAAGAAAAGGAACGTCTTCTTGAAATGGAGACCCGACTGCATGACACAGTGGTTGGTCAGGATGATGCTATCTCCGCGGTTAGCAGGGCAATCCGTCGGTCCCGCGCAGGAGTGAAAGATCAGAGACGGCCGGTGGGTTCTTTTCTTTTTCTTGGTCCGACAGGTGTTGGAAAGACACTTCTTGCTCGAGCAGTGGCAGGTTTTCTTTTTGGAGACGAGCAGGCCCTTGTACAGATTGATATGTCTGAATATATGGAAAAATTTGCGATAAGCCGTCTTATTGGCGCGCCTCCCGGATATGTAGGTTATGAAGAGGCCGGGCAACTTACCGAAAAGATCCGTCGCCGCCCTTATACTGTGATTTTACTTGATGAAGTAGAAAAGGCACATCCTGATGTTTTTAACCTTCTTCTTCAGGTATTGGAAGAAGGGAGGCTTACCGATAGTTTTGGAAGAAGCGTGAATTTTCAGAATGCGATTTTGATTATGACCTCAAACCTTGGCACCCGATACTTGAAGGAAGAGGGAGCTATTGGTTTTTTAGGAAAAGAGGTGCGGGAATCCCGGGAACGTATTAAAAAACAGACAATGGACGAGGTGAAAAAGACTTTCCGTCCGGAATTCCTGAACCGTCTGGATGAAATAGTTCTCTTTCATCCTCTTGACGACGACCATCTCTATGCCATTATAGATCTTGAAATCAGCAAGGTTGCAGATCGTCTTCGTGAACAAGGCTTTTCTTTTGATTTAACCGCAGATGCCCGCCGGTTCATCAAGGAGAAGGGAACCGACCCTCAGTTTGGCGCTCGGCCGTTGCGAAGGGCTATTTCCCGCTATCTTGAAGATCCATTGTCTGAGGAACTGTTACGGGAACGTTTCCCGATCTCTTCAACAATTCTTTGTGATCGAGATCATAAAGGACTGATATTTCGTATCGCTGAAAAAGGAGCGAAGAATGCAATGGTTCCTCCAGAAAAAGCTTCTCTTTCTTCTTCTCATTAGCGGTATTTTTCTTTCGGGTCTTTATTCTGCTCCTCTTAAAGTCTCAAAGATTACCGTTGATGGAAATAAGAGTGTTTCTACGGCTCGAATTCTTTTGATGTTCAAGACAAAAATAGGAGAAGAGTTAAACTCAGACCTTTGGAGAAAGGATTTGGACGCACTCTCCGCTCTTCCCTATTTTTCCGATATCTCCTTTGAGATACAAGAAGAAGGGGATATGGCGGTTATTCATCTTGTGCTAAAGGAAAACCCTAAGATTGCAGGGATTGAACTTTTAGGAAACAGATCATTAAAAAAGAGAGATCTTGAGAAAGCCTTTGGACTTCGCGCCGGAGATTTTTATACTGCAGAAGGCGTGGAAAAAGCCCTGGAAGAAATAAAGGATCTCTACACAAAAAAAGGTTTTTTCTTTCTTGAAACAAGCTCTGACATTATCTCTCTTCCCGATGAAACAGTTACGGTGCGCATTACGATTCGTGAGGGACGGAGGGTTGCGGTATCATCGCTGAAGTTTGAAGGTCTTACGGTCTTTCCAGAACGAACAATTCGCAAGAAACTAAAAACAAAAGCACGTTCCTTTCCTTTTCTGAGAGGGACCTATAAACCAGAACTTTTTGAACAAGATCTTGCGACAATAAAGACATTTTACGCCAATAACGGATACCCTGATTGTGTGGTGGACCATCGGGAACAGAGGCAGGGAAACCGTCTTGTGGTTACAATTGTTATTGTAGAAGGAGAGAAGATTCTTTTTGGAAAAAGTGATTTTTCCGGAGAACTTCTTTTTGATAAGGAAGCCCATATACAATCTCTTTTATATCAAGAAGGAGATCCTTTTTCTCAGGAAAAATTTTCTGAAGGATTGAAAAATCTACAGAGGCTCTATTTTGATAGTGGCCATATTGCGGCAACCATTGTTCCTGTTCCCACAAAACGTGGTTCAGAGATGGATTATCTCTACCAGATCTCTTCTGGTAAGATCTTTACGATTGATGAGGTACGGATTTTAGGAAATACCGTTACCAAAGATAAGGTTATTCGTCGAGAAATTTCTCTCGCACCGGGAGATATTTTTTCTGGAACAAAGGTCCAGCAGAGTTTTAATCGGCTTCGGGATCTTCAATATTTTGAAAAGGTAGATATCTATCCAAAAAGTTCTGGAGAATCCCTTGCGGATCTTATCGTGGATGTAAAGGAAAATGAACGGACAGGTCTTTTTGTGGTAGGAGGCGGATATAGCAGTCTTGAAAATTTATTGGGATATGTAAGTGTTGAACAGAGAAACTTTGATATTAAAAACTGGCCTTCTTTCCGTGGTGCGGGTCAGAACCTGAAGTTATGGCTTCAGTTTGGAAAGACCTCAACTGGATTTAACATTAGTTTCACCGAACCATGGTTTTTTGACCGTCCTGTCTCTTTTGGAACTGACCTTTTTAATAATACCTATGAATGGAACGAATATAAGGAGCGCCATACCGGAGGCGCATTGCGTCTAAGAAGGAGATGGGAAAATATCTCTATTGGTGCAAGGGTTCGGAGCGAGGAGATAAAACTAAGCAATATTATCATTCCGGAATTTAAGCCCCAGGAAGGAAAAAAAGATTTAAACAGCCTTACGCTTGACTTTATTTATCAAGAACTTGACAGGGTGATTCTTCCTACGAAAGGAGAAAAATTCCGTATTGCTTTGGAATATGCCGGAGGTCCCTGGGGCGGAGATATAGATTTTACCAAGTGGTCTCTTGAGAACAATTATTATCTTCCTTTGGGAAAAACAGTCCTTCACAGCAAAACCTATTTTGGGCTTGTAAAAGAGATGGGGAGCTCTTCTGAGGTGCCTCTCTATGAACGCTTTTACGGAGGCGGTATTGGAAGTGTTCGCGGATATAAAGAACGAAGCCTTGGAAGACGAGATGTCCTGGGGAATGAACTAGGAGGAAAAACGATATTTGCGCAAAATCTTGAGTTGTTGTATCCTGTATATGAAGACATCCTGTGGGGTGTCCTTTTTTTTGATATCGGCAATGTATGGGAAAAGTGGGACGGTCTATCAGATCTGAAGAAAGGGGCAGGTGTTGGTATACGGATACGGGCTCCTTTCTTTCCTGTTCCTATCCAGCTCGATTATGGGTGGCCGATTGAACCCGATCCCGGCAGGGGCGGAGGAAGGCTCCATATAGGTATGAGCATGGGTTTCTGATATAGCCATCACAACGAGGAGAACCTTCATGAAAAGCACGAAAATTAGATATGCGAGTATCATTGTCGCGGCAGTTTTATTTTTTTCCGTTACAGGGCGCGCGGTTGCAAAAGATTCGGCAAAGATTGCCTATATAGATGAAGAAAAAGTCTTTAGCTCTTATGGGAAGACCGAAGAAGTTCAGAAACAATTTGATAAGGAGCGGGTATCGCAGGAATCTTCTCTTGCAAAACTTCAGGAAGAACTGAAGAAAATGCATGAGGATATTGAAAAACAGAAAGATCTTTTGAAGCCAGAAGAAAAGCAGAAAAAAGAAGACGAGATCCGTGTAAAAACTCAGGAATTGATTGAGGCTGATGGAAGGATTCGTCAGACCCTTCAGGCAATGAAGGTTCAGATGATTACAGATATCCGAAAAGAAATCAAAGAAGCGGTAAAAGCTCTTGCACTCAAAGAAAAATATGACTATGTTTTGGAGTATCAGGTTATCCATTATGGTCCGGAAGGCGATGACCTTACCCAAAAAGTTATTGAATACTTGAACAAACCTGTGGCAAAGAAATAGTCCCGTGAGTATGAATGTTAAGGAAATTGCGCAGATTATTAATGGGAAGGTTGTTGGCGATCCTCATACCATTGTAACCGGAGTTTCCGGAATCAAGGAGGCGCGTAGAGGGGATCTGACATTTTTTGCCAACAGAAAATACCTTCACCTTCTTAAATCCACTCAGGCAAGCGCTGTTATTGTGCCTCAGGATATCAGCAATACAGCCTCTTCTACTTTAACGCTTATTACGGTGGAGAATCCTTCCCTTTCCTTTACAAAGATTCTGAACCTGATTGGGCCTGAACCGGTCTCGTTTAGTCCTGGCATTCATCCCACGGCAGTTATTGGAAGTAATGTTCATTTGGGAGAGGGAGTTTCTATTCAGCCTTATGCGGTTATAGAAGATAACGCATGGATTGGAGATCGGACAGTTATCGGCGCTTTTGTATATGTGGGACATTTTACTCGGATAGGAGAAGATAGCTTTATCTATCCCCATGTGGTGATTCGGGAACGGATACGCATAGGGAAACGTGTGATTCTTCATCCGGGAACAGTTATTGGCGGAGATGGGTTTGGTTTTGCGACAGTACGGGGCGTTCATGAAAAGATTCCTCAGATTGGAACCGTTGAGATAGGAGACGATGTAGAGATGGGGTCCAATGTAACGATTGATCGTGCCCGTTTTGAGAAGACTCAGATAGGCAATGGCGTGAAGATTGATAACCTTGTTCAGATCGCTCATAATGTTACCATAGGAGATAATACCATTGTGGTTGCGCAGGCAGGTATTTCAGGAACAACCACAGTTGGAAAAAATGTTATTATTGCCGGTCAGGCGGGTCTTATTGGTCATATTGAAGTTGGCGATAATGCTATTATTGGCGGCAAGGCGGGTGTTACAAAAGATGTAAGGTCCGGAGCGAACGTTGCGGGATTTCCTGCAAGAGATAAATATGAGGATATGAAGTTTCATGCCTACTTGAGAAAACAGCCGGATCTCTTTAAGACAATAAAAAAACTGGAAGAAAAGATCTCTCGTCTTGAGAAACTTATTGGGAAGAATGAGAAATGATACAAAGAACAATAAAAGGAATGATCACTTTTTCAGGAATAGGGTTACATACCGGAGAAAAGGTCTCTCTTGCTATTTATCCCGCGGAATCCAATACTGGTATTGTTTTTGTCCGCAAAGATTTGGAATCCAAACCTTCAATCCGGGCGGAAATAGATTCTTTGCTTGATATTGACAAGTTTCCGCGTCGGACCTCTATTGCTTCGGGTCCGGTTCATATTCATACCGTGGAACATCTCCTGTCAGCGCTTTTCGGTCTTGGAATTGACAATGTACTTATAGAGATAGATGGTACGGAATGTCCGGGACTTGATGGAGGATCCCTTCCTTATGCGCAGGCCCTGTATGACGTGGGTATTGTAGAGCAGAAGGAAGAGAAGGTTTTTTTTAAGATCAAGGAACCAGTTTTTATCTCTTCAGGCAATGCCCAGCTTATTGCCCTTCCTTGTGATACCTTCAAAGTTTCTTATACGCTTGATTATCCCTCTTCACCTCTTAGGGCGCAGTTTGCTTCGTTTAATGTGACGCCTGATATTTATCTGAAAGAGATTGCGCCTTCACGTACCTTTTGTCTTGAAGAAGAGGTGGATAAATTGCGTAGTCTTGGTCTTGGCAAGGGCTCTGATTTTCAAAACACTGTTGTTATAGGTAAAGATGGAGTGGTGGAAAACACTTTCCGTTTTGAAAATGAACCAGTCCGCCATAAAATCTCTGATCTTATTGGAGACCTTGCATTGCTTGGCACTCCTCTGAATGGACATATTATCGGGATTAGAAGCGGTCATGCGTTGAATACGCGGTTAGTGAAAAGATTAAAGGAACATTTTATACAGGAACAGATGGCGGCAGCTATTGCGTTTGATGGAGAGATCCGCGAAGGATCAAGTCTTGAGATTGAAGATATTCAGAAAATTATTCCTCACAGGGCGCCATTTTTGTTGGTTGACAGGATTATAGAGATTGGAGAACGCCGTGCGGTTGGGATTAAGAATGTTTCTTATAACGAATGGTTTTTCCCCGGTCATTTTCCCGGAAGACCGGTTATGCCGGGAGTATTGATTGTGGAGGCAATGGCGCAGGTTGGCGGAGTACTGATGTTGAGTAAAAAAGAGAATAGAGGAAAGCTTGCCTATTTCCGTAGTATTCAATCAAAATTTCGTAAAACAGTTAAACCCGGAGACCGCCTTGTGCTTGAGGTGGCGGTAGACCGCTTAAAAGGAAAGGTCGGAAGGATTTTTGGAAAGGCTTATGTAGAAAAAAAGATCGCCTGTGAAGCAGAGCTGATGTGTGCTCTTGTGGATGATTGATATGGCCATTCACCCCTCTGCTATTATTTCCCCTTCTGCTAAAATAGCCTCTGGTGTTACTATCGGTCCCTATGCAGTTGTTGAAGGAGATGTTGAGATTGGAGAAGGGACCGAACTTTTCCCCCATGCCATGGTTTTCGGTCCTTGCGTGATTGGAAGAGATTGTCGTATCCATCCTGGAGCCGTGCTAGGAAATATTCCGCAGGATCTTAAATTCCAGGGAGAAGATTCTTTCCTTGAAATCGGAGACAGAAATGTTTTCAGGGAATCGGTTACAGTAAATCGGGCTACCGGCGAAGGAATGAAAACAATGATCGGAGACGATAATCTTCTTATGGCATATTCTCATATCGGCCATAACTGTATCCTTGGAAATCATCTTGTTCTTGCCAATGCTTCAACGGTTGCTGGCCATGTACGCATTGATGACTGGGCAATTCTCGGCGGTCTTACGGGAGTGCATCAGTTCTGTAGAATAGGAACCCACGCAATTGTGGGGGGATGTTCCAAAGTTACGAAAGATATCTTGCCTTTTGTGCTCGCAGATGGCGATCCTGCCCGTCCTCATGGTATTAATACAGTGGGTTTGAAACGAAGGGGATTTGATTCTTCTGTATTACATTGTCTTGCTGAATTGTACCAGATTCTTTTTCGGAGTGGTTTGAATATTACTCAGGCCCTTGAACGTCTTGCCGAATATCCTGATTCTTCGGAACTTCAGATACTCCTTGCTTTTATCCGTTCCGCGGACAGGGGCATTGCACGTCCTAAAGAATGAATCCAATGCAGTATGCCTATCTGGCGATTGATGAAAACGGCTATGGACCATTAATGGGTCCTTTGTTGGTTACTGGAATTCTTGCTACTGCAGATGTTGACTCTGGCTGGGATGGATTTATTTCCGACAGTAAACGTTTTTTTTCTCGCAATTCTTCTGGTTTTGCCCGAGTGGAAGAGAGTGCGCTCGCACTCTTTCATTTAGTACATGGTTTTTATCCGTCTTCTGTGGAAGACCTTCTCTCTTCTTCAGGAGATTTCTCCTGTTCTGAACCTTCTTCTTCCTGTTATGACTTTCTTCCTCCGATTTTTTCCTATGGAAGAAGAGAAAAAGCAGAATCTAAGAGAGAGGAACTTGCTCTTTTTTGCCGTCAGCATGGAATCCGTCTTTTAGGAATCCGCGTGGCAGTGGTATGTCCCGATCAGTTTAATAGGTTTTTTAATAAAAGCGAGAGACGAAAGGATTACTTGAATTTTCTTCAATTTTCAGAGAATATCCATTGGGCTTTGAAGAAAAGTTCTTCTCTTTCTGTTGCGGCAGGAAAAATCGGCGCTCGCGCAAAGTATGACTCTTTTTTACGCGATAACTTTACAGATTGGACTCTTGAAACTTTTTCCCATGCTTCGGATACTTCCTCCTATAGCCTTACTTCTGGAGGAAGGGAATGCAGAATCGCTTTTTTAAAAAACCTTGAAGAGAGATCTTTTCTCGGTGTGTGTTGCGGTATTTATGGCAAATATATACGAGAATCTATTATGACCAGTATCAATAGATTCTGCGGGTTTTCTAATGGAAATGAAATTTCCGGATACCGCGATGCGCGAACACGAAAGTTTCAGGATCATAGGATCTTACACTTTTCTTCTGAAGAGAGGAAAAACTGCCTCTTCCGATGCAGGTAGGGATGGATTTCTGTTAGACCATTCCTATAACATGCTTGTATTTGAATATTTTTTGCAGTAGCCCCAATAGATATTCTCTGGAACTCCCAAACCTTCTTTTCTGAGATTCTTCCTGATTGAGTGTTGAGGACGCAGTGAGGATCCAGCACGAAGTGAGATTCGATGATGAATCAACCAAAACACTTATATTTGCAAGCCCTTGATGGATTTGTAGCGGTTTCAAAGTATGCGGTGGACTCTATTAGATAAGCTCACTTATTCCAATTAGAGGATACAGTTCAACTGTACTAATAATCCTTTTCCCAGCAGTACTATGCAAATTTTTACTCAGTAAGCTAATTTTCATAGTCTCCTGCAATAATCTTTTATACAAGTGTATACATTACCCTGGTCAAAGATACTTCTACTACCTCTATTTGTTTTGCAGGGTTTTATTGCCTGCTCCTATTTACCATGCTCTTTCTCTTTTTCCATAGTCCTATCTTTTTGAAACTCTTCCTTCTCCCATAAAAAAACTCTTTTTTGTCAAAGCGTATTGTGAATAGAGAGAAAACAGTCTCTTGTGCCTTGAAAAAAGAGAGGGGTTCCTATGATGAAGAAAGTCTATGTGCTGAAGTAGTTATATCAATAAAAAGGTTTTTTTGTAAATGAGAAGATTCTCTTTATAAATAGCAATATTTGTCAACTTTTCTATTTAACAATTTGACTTTTTAGCAGAATAATGTTAAAATATTAATACAATTTTTTGGGCTTCTTTATTCAGAAGAAAAATTCACAATTTTATGCTATCCATATAGGTTATAAAATAACCATAAGGAGGGTAAAATTATGATTCCAGAATTGCCAGCAAAAAAAGTTCCCACCTGGTTGGAGAATGCAATAGAGCATGCAATAAATGGAAAGAAGCCAGAATTTGTTCTTCGCGATATTCTTCAAGATTCTTTATATTACCCTGCGTGTGATGTAAATGGCACACCTGTAAAGTATCTCACAGGAAATATCCATTCCTTTATTTATGCTGATTATTTAGTTACAAAGGAAAAATTTTTAGAGAATCTCAATGGAACCTGCCAGGAATGTGGTTTTAAAGGATATCGTTCAGTGTATCAACGTGACATATTAAAAAATGAGATACTCCCTGATAATTGGGATTTTAAACTTTCTCCATTGTTAAAAAGCAAGGATGATGATGATTTGCTTAAACAACTACGATTATTGGAAAAAACTGCAAATACAGAAAGATGTGATACAGAATGTGAACCATTTGCCCATTGGAGTATTTGGTTAAAAGAAGAAAAGACCAATTGCGATGATCCATTAAGAGCATTCAGTTTTTTATTTCTTTGCGGAGAAATGTCTGCAATATATTCAGGGCTATATTGCAGATTGGCAATTACACCAATGATATTATCTATAATTCAACCATTTGGACCCACATGGAACCAGGCTGACTGCGACAAGAGTTTTTTCAAAAAAGTTGTAGCTTTAAATAGCGCTGGTTGGCCACCGTATCTCTTATATGGAGGAACTTCGATATTAAGATTTTATATACACCCATGTTGGAGCGACTATAGGGGAAAGATATTAACGAGATTAGGCGAAAGATACGCTGGTTTATGGAAAGTAAACGTGCAATTTCTCCAGCATTATAGCAGCCAGTGGTTTAGAAAGCTAATGTATTTCCGGAAAATAAACACTATCCTCGATTCAACCCCTATAAAAATAAGACATGGTAGATATAATTGGGGAATGTCTTTTGAGGAGTATATGCAGTATCTTATAAACGAGTATCAAGGTGTAAAAAGACCTGATGGGCTATATGACTTTCCAGGTGATGTGAATATTAGTAATACAGACTTACATATTATTCCTCATATATTTGGTACAGTGAAAGGTGATTTTTATTGTTTTGATAACGAACTTTTGGATTTAGATTTGAGTCCTCAAAATGTAGAAGGAAGTTTTATTTGTATTGGATGCCAACTCACCGATTTAAAAGGATGTCCTCAAAATGTAGGAGGAGACTTTGCTTGTTATGATAACCAAAAACGATTCACAGAAAAAGAGGTAAGGTCAAAATGTAATGTGGGAGGGGAAGTATATGTATAATATTGAGAGACTTATACTTTGTACTGTACAATTTTTTAAAAACAAAGTAATTTTTTGAAAATGTATTATAATAGTAGCCCCAACGGGAATCGAACCCGTGTCTGATGGCTGAGAACCACCTGTCCTAGGCCGCTAGACGATGGGGCCACGATATATGGGCGATAGAAAAGGTTCTTTTGACCTTATCTAGGGTCTATATGCAGGATAGCGCTTATTGTATAACAGATTCTTTCTTATGGCAACTGATATGGAATATACAGACTGTATAGGATGTATTCATGTTCATTTTTCTCCTGACGGGAAAGATGGCGATTCGCACTTTTTTGCTTCTGAGGCAGAGGCCGCGGGTCTGGATTTTCTCTTTCTTACTCCCCATACTCCTCGTCGAAAAGGTGCCATTGACTATTTTTCATGGGACGGATACCGGGGAAATGTTCTTCTCTTTGCCGGTGAAGAGGTAGATGAAAAAAGCAAGCGGAACCATCTTTTAATTTGGGGAAGAAAGCAATGGAGCGGCAGAAGATCTCTTGATACAATAGAGGAAGAGTTTTCACATTCTCCGGTCTTCTCTCTTATTGCTCATCCCCGCGGATGGCATCGCTTGTATTTCCGTAAATCCGACCATCGCTGGGACCGCCCGATTCCTTCATTTGTTCTTGGTATGGAGGTATGGTCGCTCCTTTTTGATTGGTCTCGTTACACCTATCCACTTAATGTTCCTGTTCGATACGCTGGTTTCCCAGATAATATTGAGGGACCAGACCTTCCGACTTTTTCATTATGGGATACCATTCTTGCGGAGCGTCAAATTACCGGGATTGCAGGTTTAGATATACATCCCCTTCCATTTCCTTTGGGGCTTTTCGATCTGAAAAAAAAATTCTCGTTTCGCTCAGTTTTTTCAGTTCTTCGCAACCATGTTCTTATCCGAGGAAAGAAGAGTATGGAGGCAGAATCAGATCAGAAAGCGATTGTGGAGGGAATTTCTTCCGGCAGAGTATGGTGTGCCAATGATCATCTTGCAGACAGTAGAAATTTTTCTTTACGAAGTTCCGATGGAACCCGCACCCTGGGAGACAGTTTTCTGCCGGGAGAAACCATACGGGTACATTCTCCTGAAAAAGCCCTTATCTGTGTGAAAAAAAATGGTATTCCCCTCATATCTTCAGAAGGAAGAGAGCTCTCCTTTTCGCCGAATACTTCCGGCGTGTACAGGGTAGAACTTTTTTACCGCGGTAAACCATGGATTATCGCCAATCCCTTCTATGTTTCTGAAAAGAAAGGATTCCATACAGGCTTGGATTAATTTTTTCCTCACAGAGATTGTGGTATATAGACTTTTCGTTTCCCTTCAGGAAGTGAAGAGAAAATTTTTATATCTTCTTTTTTATTTCCCGATGGTACTGATGAATACTTTTTACTTCCAATGGTACTGTTCGCAATGCCTTGATAGCAAGAAATGTTGCCCGGGCTCCTTCCATGGTGGTAACAAGAGGGACCCCTTTTCCAACCGCGACTGCACGGATAGAGACACTATCTTGTCTGGGTTTTGAGCCCGAGGGAGTATTGATAATAAGGGCTATTTCATCATTTTTCATATAATCTACGATATTAGGTCTTCCTTCATGTACTTTGGGAATAATTTTTGAATCAATACCATGTTTCTTTAGAAATTTTCCTGTTCCTGAGGTGGAAAGAATTTCAAATCCCATTCCATGTAATTCTCTGGCGATAGGAAGGAGAGGAGACCGATTTTTATTCCGTACACTCATAAAAATTTTGCCTGATTTTGGAAGAGTTTGTCCGGCGGCAAACTGACTTTTTGCATAGGCTATTTCAAAAGAAGAATCAATTCCCATTACTTCACCGGTAGATTTCATCTCTGGGCCTAGTACTGCATCCACTCCGGGAAACCTGTTAAATGGAAAGACTGATTCTTTTACAGCAAAATGTTTGACAGGAACCTCTTTAGTAAAGCCGAGTTCTTTTAATGTTTTTCCGAGCATAATTTTGGTGGCAAGTTTTGCAAGAGGAACCCCGATGGCCTTGCTTACAAACGGTACAGTTCTTGAGGCGCGCGGATTTACTTCTAACACATAGAGAGTTCCATTTTTAAGAGCAAACTGAATATTGATCAGTCCCCGTACTTTTAAGCTAATTGCCAATTTTTTTGTGGCGTCCCGTATTTCTCCAATAAGTTTTGAAGGAAGAGAGATGGTTGGAAGTACCATGGCACTGTCTCCGGAATGGATTCCTGCCTCTTCAATATGTTCCATGATTCCCGCTACCACCACACTTTTTCCGTCACTAATGGCATCTACATCAATTTCTTTCGCATCTTCAAGAAATTTATCAATCAGCACCGGATGGTTAGGGTTTACTTTTGAGGCAGTTTCCATAAAGGTAGTAAGTCCTTCTTGGTTGTCTACGATTTCCATGGCTCTTCCGCCAAGAACATAGGAGGGACGGACAAGTACCGGATAAGAAATTTTATCTGCGATTTTTATAGCTTCTTTCACAGAAAATGCGGTACCGTTAGGTGGTTGATGGAGCCCGATTTTTTTAAGGAGTGCCGCAAACCGTTTTCGGTTTTCGGCTCTATCTATAGCATCAGGAGTTGTTCCAAGAATCCGTGTTCCGTTTTTCTGAAGGGGAAGGGCAAGGTTAAGAGGGGTTTGTCCGCCAAACTGTATAATTACTCCTTTCGGCCGTTCCCGTTCAAGCACGTTTAGAACATCTTCAAGAGTAAGAGGTTCAAAGTATAAGCGGTCTGAGGTATCATAATCAGTGCTTACTGTTTCAGGGTTGCAGTTAATCATTACACTTTCATAGCCCTCTTCTCTAAGCGCATAAGAGGCATGCACACAACAGTAATCAAACTCAATACCCTGACCTATTCTGTTAGGTCCTCCTCCAAGGATGACAACCTTTTTTTTCCGGGTTGCCCGACATTCGTCGCCCTCGTCATAGGTTGAATAGTAGTAAGGTTTTTTAACCTCAAATGTTCCTGCGCAGGTATCTACCAACTTGAATGAAGGACGAATTCCCGCGGCATTTCGCGCAAGACGGATATTGGTTTCTGTAGATCCGCTTATCTCAGCGATTTGGCGGTCGGAGAAGCCATGTTGTTTTGCATATCGCAACGTGTCGCTATTGTGCGGAAGAAGAGAGAGTGTTTGTTCAACCTTCACAATCTCTGCGATTTGGTTAATGAACCATGGATCAATCTGTGAAAGGTTATGTATTTCTTCAGGAGTACAATGGTTAAGAAGAGCAAGACGCACATAAAAGATTCTTTCCGCATTAGGTACGCGCAACTGTTCCCGGATTTTTTCCAGATCAGAAAGATCTTCTTTGCCGTCAGAACCGAGCCCCGCTCTTCCTGTTTCCAGTCCGCGGATTCCCTTTTGAAGCGCTTCTTTGAAGGTGCGTCCGATAGACATTACTTCTCCTACTGATTTCATAGAGGTTGTGAGAAGAGGATCTGCGGCGGGAAATTTTTCAAAGGTGAACCTGGGCATCTTGAATACACAGTAATCAATGGCAGGTTCAAAGAATGCGGAGGTTTTTCCGGTAATATCATTGTCAACCTCGTCAAGGGTATATCCTACCGCAAGTTTTGTGGCAACTCTCGCGATGGGAATGCCGGTGGCTTTTGAGGCGAGTGCAGAACTTCGGGAGAGCCGAGGGTTAACTTCAATGACCGCCACGTCTCCATTAGATGGATTTACCGCAAACTGTACATTGGCGCCGCTTCCGGAAATGCCTATTGCTCTGATAATAGATCGGCACATATCCGCGATATGAAAATACTCTTTTGTTGAGAGAGTTTGCGCGGGCGCTACCACAATACTGTCGCCAGTATGAATTCCCATGGGATCAATATTCTCCATGGAGGTAACAATTACTGTATTATTTGCGCTATCTCGCAATACTTCAAACTCTATCTCTTTCCAGCCAAGAACCGACTGTTCTACAAGGACCTCTCCAATCGGGCTTGCCGCAATAGCTTGAATAAGACCATTGTGAAGTTCTTCGCTATTATAAACGACTCCGCCTCCGGTTCCGCCTAAAGTAAAGGCAGGCCTGAGAATGAGGGGGAAGCCGATATGTAATCCGATTTCCATTCCTTCCTGAAGAGAATGCGCAAAGCCGCTTTCCGGCACCATTGCTCCGATTTTTTGCATGGTTTGTTTAAAGAGTTCGCGGGTTTCTGCACGTTCAATGGCATCGGCGTTGGCACCGATAAGTTCCACGCCATATTTCTTAAGAATCCCTTCTTTTGCAAGAAAAATTGCAAGATTGAGACCAACCTGTCCTCCAAGAGTCGGAAGAAGGGCGTCTGGTTTTTCTTTTTCAATGATTTTTTTAAGAATATCCACGGTAAGAGGTTCAATATAGGTAATATCAGCCATTTCAGGGTCTGTCATAATAGTGGCGGGATTGCTATTGACTAGAACAACAGAGTATCCATCTTCTCTAAGAGCTTTGCAGGCCTGTGAACCCGAGTAATCAAATTCACAGGCTTGACCGACAACAATGGGCCCTGATCCGATAAAAAGAATTTTTTTGATATCTTCTCGTTTAGGCATCCATTTTCTCCATAAATTCTGCAATAATAGCAGTATCGCTGGCGAGTGAAAAATGTAGCGCGGTAAGGTTAATTTGATTGCATGCGATTCCTTCCGGAGTGTTGTCATTCAAGTTGCGATAGGTAATGTCCACTCCAGGAAGAAAAGAGGGTTCTATTGTATAGAGATGGTTCTGTATTGTGGTGATACATCGTTTACTTTGATGGTGTATGACAGGCTGGTTCTGACTGAAATGGCCCGCGGGTAATTTTTTTGAAGTGGCGCCGAGCGAGAGGCAGGCAGCCTCAAATCCAACTCCAAGCCCAAGGATAGGTATGGTTCCATAGAGATTGTTCAGGGTGGTGGCAAGGGTAGAGATCATCGCTGTATTGCGCGGTCCTCCCGCAATAATAATGCCGTGGGGACGGGACGATAGAAGATCGGAAGAAGGAGTGTTCCATGGAAACAGCGTTACATAAAATCCATGGTTCTGAAGGATTCCGATACTTTGCCGATCTATTCCCGCATCAATGACTGCAACCTTCCATGGCGCTTCTTTCTTTCCGAGCCGTTCTACCTTTCGTAAAGGAGCTGGAGGAGGTTCGGAAGGAGAAGAGAGGAGTGTTTGCCGAAGTGTTGCGCGATTTTTATCTCCGGTTCCAATAACTCCCCGCATTGAACCATATATTCTGAGGTGACGGATGATAGCCTGAGTATCTATTCCGTTGAGGATAACAAGTCCCTTTCTTTCCGCAAATTCACAGAAGCCTTCTTTTGCCTGCCAGTTACTGTAAAAAAGGCTGGTTTCTTTGATACAGCATCCCTTTACCTGCGCTTCTTCAGAGAGATGTTCCTCTTCATTGATGCCATAATTTCCAATCATCGGGTATCCCATAACCATAATGTAGCCTGCACAGGAGGGGTTGGTAAGGATACTTTGGTATCCGGTCATACCAATATAGAAAAGAACAGTTCCTGCGGCAATGCCCGAGGCGCCGAGAGAGCTTCCTTCCCAACAGGTTCCGTCTTCTAAGAGAAGCAGCGCCTTCTTTATCATTATGAATCCTTTTTTCGCCAGCAGTGAAGGCAGAGATTTGTTTCGGGAATTCCAATGGCTTTTACCATATCTTCAATACTATTGTATCTAAGGGTATCTGCGCCGATACGTCGGCATATCTCTTTAATAGAATAGCGTGTTGCCGCGAGCTCCTGATAGGAACGGGTGGATATATCATATAAACAGGGGGCTACCAAAGGAGGACATCCAACTCGTACATGAACCTCTCGCGCTCCATAGGCTTTTAGTTCAAGGACCTTGTTTCGTATCTGGGTTCCCCGTACGATAGAATCGTCACAGAGGATGATTCTTTTCCCTTTTACAGAATCAGAAACCACAGAAAGTTTAATTTTTGCTTCTTGATCGCGTTCTTCCTGTGTAAGGGGCATATAACTTCTGCTTGCAAAACGATCTATGAGAAAGACTTCATCATACGGGATCTTTGCTTCCCGATGATACCCGAGTGCGTATCCAATACCAGAAAAGGGAATCGGCGCGACAATATCTGCTTCTACATTGTCGTTCTTCGCAAGAGCCGCTCCAAGGTTGTTTCTCGCCCTTACTACTGGAATGCCATCTATGATTGAATCCATAGAAGCGATATATCCCCATTCAAAGGCGCAATGCTGTATGGTTTGTGCAGGTGCTTGTAAAACCGTTGAGATTCCTTCAGGACCAAGAAAAACAATCTCTCCGGGGAGTACATCTCGTACGATAGTGCACCCTAAAAGACTAAAAGGTCTTGATTCCGAAGATACAACAACTGTTGTATCTTTCGCTCCAAGAATAAGGGGTTTGTATCCGCGTGGATCTCGTGCCGCATAAATCCCTTCTTGGGTAAGAAGGAGAATAGTCCAAGAACCATGCGCTTTTGCAGAAATATTGGCAAGTCCTTCGGGAAAAGTTTTTTCTTGCGAGATTAGTTTTCCGAGAAGTTCCACATGGGTATGGTTGGTAAAGGAATGGTTTTCCTTCTTCATCTGCGAAAAAAGCTCTTCCGCATTGAGAATGTTTCCACTAAAAGCAATGGCAAATTCTCCGAGTTTTGATTCTAACCGTATGGGTTGCATTTCTTTAATACTTACATGGCCAATACCGAAAGAGCTCTGTATAGCATTGGTCCTGTCGGGAGAAAATGCCTGACGGACAAGTCCGGGGAATACATGGTTTTTAATTCCTTTATTCCATACCGACAGTCCGCAGGAATGCTGTCCCCTGTGTTGAAGTTTGAACATTCCAAGCACCAGATCAGATATACAGTTATTCTGGGTGGAATAAATTCCAAACAATCCGCAATGTTCTTCAAGAAATCTCATATCCGTGTCCTTGAGAGGCGATACCCATTTTTTTCTCCCATGCTTTTGTACATGTAAGTCCATGTATGATTCGGATGATCGTATTGTTGATGAAGTGAAAGAGGCATATACATTCTACTAGAAAATCATTTTTCGTCAATTCGTTTTTGCAGATTTTTTTCAGCAGGGTAATGTTTGACAATGACCTTTGTCTGCAGTAAACTTTCTCTTTATTGCATGGGACGATTATATCTGTTGCCGAATAAAAAAAAAGAGAATATCCTTTATGTTGTGTGGTATAGGCAGAGAGCTTTGGCCTATTGAGATTGCGATAGAATCTATAGAGAACAAAGAAGGCGGTTTTATAACCGCAAAAGAGAACGATCGGAGGATCTAGTTATGAAAGCACAGGAAAGGACTTCAATCCCTAAAAAGGAAAAGATTGAACGAAAGTATTATCTTGTTGACGCGACAGGGAAGCCGCTTGGAAGGCTTGCTTCCAATGTGGCAAAGGTACTGTTTGGAAAGACAAAGGCATGTTGGGTTCCTTTTCTTGAAACAGGCGACTATGTCATTATTACCAATGCGGAAAAGGTCCGTCTTACCGGTAAAAAACTTACCGATAAACTGTATCGGAGGCATTCGGGATATATTGGCGGATTAAAAACCATTACTGCTGCGGAACTTCTTCAAAAAAGTCCTGAAACAGTAATACGGGAGGCAGTAAAGGGAATGCTTCCCAAAAATACCATGGGCAGAAAAATCATGAAAAATATAAAAATTTATCGTGGTGCAGACCATCCGCATGCTGCACAGAAACCAATACCGCTTGATTTTGACTAAGAGGGTTTTATTATGCCGAAAATCTATCTTCTTGACGTAACCAACCGCGATGGGGTACAGACAGCCCATCTAAGTCTTGCCAAACTTGAAAAGACGATGATCAACCTTTATTTGAATACCATGGGCGTGCATCAGAGTGAGTTTGGTTTTCCTGTTACCCGACACGAAACAAATTATCTAAACGCAAATTTGCGTCTTGCGAAAAAGAAAGTGTTACATCCCATAAAACTTTCTGGTTGGCTTCGCGCCTTGAAACAAGATGTAGACGATGCTTTTTCCAACCTTTCAGGTCTTGAATATCTGAATCTTTCCATTTCTACTTCAGATCAGATGATCACAGGTAAATTTTTAGGAAAACGAAATTTCAGCGGTATCGTGCGGGAAATGACGGATGCCGTTGAATGTGCGAAAAAATATGGTGCAAAGGGAATTGGCGTCAATGCTGAAGATGCTTCGCGTACTTCGGTAGAGAAACTCGTTGAATTCGGCATTGCGGCCAGAGACGCGGGAGCAACAAGATTTCGCTATTGCGATACCCTTGGACGCGATACCCCTTTCTCTATTTACGAGAAGGTGGTAGAGGTTGCTTCCAAGGCAAAGCTTCCCGTTGAAATTCATTGCCACAACGACCTTGGTATGGTGGTTGCTTGTTCAATTGCCGGTGCGAAAGCGGCATTGGACGGCGGAATGGACGCTTTTATCAATACCACGGTGAATGGAATGGGAGAACGTGCGGGAAATGCGGATTTGGTCTCGGTAATTCTTGCGGTGAAATATGGGGCGGGAATGGATTCTTATCAGCTTGACGAACAGATAGATCTTTCAATGGCGTGGAAAATTTCTCACTATGCTTCTTATGCATTTAAGGTTCCACTCTCTATTAATCAAGTGGGAGTTGGAAGTAATGCTTTTGCTCATTCTTCTGGTATCCATGTGGATGGAGCCTTGAAAGACCGTAGAAATTACGAATTGTACGATTACGAAGAACTTGGTAGAGGAGAACCTGAAATTTTTGAAACTGGCCGAAAAATTATTTTGGGAGAATATAGCGGTATCAAAGGGCTTCGGAACATTTATGGCAAACTTGAAATTGAATTTAAGGACGATAATGAAGCGCGTGACATTTTAGAACTTGCCAGATATGCCAATGTTCACAAACAGAAGCCTCTTACAAACGATGAATTGAAGTTTATCGCTACCTATCCGGAAGAAGCGCGTCTTCTTATGACTGTGGAACCCTGATCTATTTTTTGGAATAAAAGAAAGGAAGAGAATGATGGGGCAAACAATCGCAGAAAAGATATTATCAACGCATGCGGGAAAAAAGGTTTTTGCCGGAGATATCTGTCTTGCCGAGATAGATTTTCTTATGGCGCAGGATGGAACAGCGCCTTTAGTAATCACGGCCTTTGAAGATTTGAAAGCAGAGAAGGTCTTTAATAAAGATCGTGTCTATTTTGTCTTTGATCACAGTGCTCCAAGTCCGAATATGGGAGTTTCTTCTTTGCACCATCTTATGAGGTCGTTTGTTGCCCGGCATGGTATACAAAAGATGGATATAGGAGAAGGAGTATGCCATGTTTTGGTGCCTGAAAAAGGATTGGTTTTTCCCGGACAACTTGTTCTTGGTGCAGATAGTCATACTCCTACCTATGGCGCATTGAATCTTATGTCGTGCGGAGTGGGATCCACCGACCTTGCTATTGCACTTGCTACCGGAAAACAATGGTTCAAGGTTCCATCAAGTATACGTTTAGATTTTGAAGGAACCCTTCCTAACGGAGTGTGCGCGAAAGATATGGGACTTTTGATGGTGCAAACGCTTCGGGCTTCGGGCGCTATTTATCAATGCGTTGAATTTGGCGGTTTTGCGCTTTCTTCTATTCCCATGGAGGGAAGGTTTACTATCGCCAATCTTGTAACAGAGGTTGGAGCAAAGTGCGGTATTATGGAATATGACGATACAGTTGCTTCTTATCTGAAAGATTTTTCTCTTCCGGAATCTTCTTCTCCGGTAAAGCCGGATTCCGATGCCACCTATACCGCAAAGAAAGTTCTTGACATTTCCACTCTTGTTCCTTTGGTGGCAAAACCCCATACAGTAGATAATGTGGTGGAGGTGGGAGAGCTTTCCAATGTAAAAATTCAGCAGGCATTTATTGGAACCTGTACGAATGGACGTCTCAATGATATGAGAAGCGCGGCGGCGGTATTGAAAGGAAGAAAGGTTTCTCCCGATGTCCGGGTGATTGTTACGCCTGGTTCTCGAACAATCTATCTTGAATCGTTGCGGGAAGGGTTGATTGAGACATTTATTGAAAGTGGTTGCTGTGTGACGAATCCTGGATGTGGTCCTTGTGTAGGAACGCATCAGGGCATACCTTCCGATGGAGAAAATGTTATTTCTACCGCTAACAGAAATTTTAAAGGAAGAATGGGAAACCCCAATGCATTTATTTACCTCGCTTCGCCAGCTACAGTGGCGGCATCGGCCTTGAAGGGAAGCATTTCTGATCCCCGCGAATATTTGTGATATGGATCCTCTTGACCTTTCAGTTTCGGATCTTTGTTCCTTGTATGGAAGGCATAAGCTCTCTCCAAAAGAGGTGCTGCGCCTTCTGCGAGAACGGCTTGATGCGCAGGAAGCTCGTCTTCACGCCTATCTTTATATAAACGAAGATCTTGAAACGCAGGCAGAAGAGGCAGAATCCCGTATTATGGCGGGTAACGGCCGTCCGCTTGAGGGAGTATTTCTTTCTTTGAAAGATAATCTTTGCACACGTGATCAGCCTACAACCTGCGCCTCAAAGGCGCTGGCACAGTATCGCTCGCCCTATGACGCCACGGTAATAACCCGTTTGAAAGAAGCAGGCGCGCTTATTGTGGGAAAAACCAATCTTGACGAGTTTGCGATTGGTTCTTCCACGGAAACTTCAGCATTTGGTCCTACCCGAAACCCCCTTGATGAAAGATATGTTCCCGGAGGTTCTAGTGGTGGCGCGGCCGCATCTGTTGCCGCGCGTCTCGCCTTTGGCGCATTGGGGTCAGATACCGGCGGTTCGCTTCGTCAACCTGCCAGTTTTTGCGGAGTCGTGGGAATGAAACCGACCTGGGGCAGGGTCTCCCGCTATGGCTTGGTTGGTCTTGCTTCTTCATTGGATCAGGTTGGACCTATGGCAAGAAATGTGGAAGATTGTGCGATTCTTCTCTCTACTATCGCAGGAAAGGATCCGATGGATTCAACCTCTTCCGAGGAACCTGTTCCCGATTATCTATCATTTCTTTCCGACAGATCATTTTTGAAGGACCTGAAGATAGGGATTCCTGTGGAATGGATGGATAGGAATCTTGATTCTGCTGTAACACGTGCTTTTCAAGAAACCCTTTCACTTTTTAAATCTTCTGGCGCTCGTATTTCCCATATAAAATTTCCGCACAGCGCTCATAGTTTTCATGCCTACTATATTATTATGACAGCGGAGGCAAGTACGAGTTTAGCGCGGTTTGACGGAATTCGTTACGGTTTTCGCACCCAAACATATCAGGATATCTCCGACCTGTACTATGGTACCAGAAGCGAATCTTTTGGCTCTGAAATAAAGAAAAGAATAGTTCTTGGCACTTATATTCTTTCATCCGGACAGTATGAGACATACTATCAAAAGGCGATGGATGTTCGGGCCGCGGTGCGGGAGGATTTCCGAAAGGCCTTTGAATCAGTGGATATTATTCTTTCTCCTACTACCGCGGAACTTCCATTCAAATTCGGTGAAAAATCTAAAGATCCCTTGAATATGGCGCTTTCAGATATATTTACTGTTCATGCAAATCTTGCCGGTATACCGGCTATAAGCGTACCCGGAACTCCTTCCGATGAAGGATTGCCAACCGGAATTCAGTATATGGCGCCTTCTTTTTGTGAGAAGACTCTTTTTCAATGTGCGCATTTTTTTCACACTACCCTTAGCAAGGAGCGAACGTGACCAATGCAATCACAAGAAGGGCGTTTATCGCCGGCATTCTCTTTTCTATTCTGATCGCGTTTTACGATCACCTCGCCTGTGATTTGGTGATAGGCTCGTTTCTTGCCATTGACCATATGCCTGCCGGCGCGATCTCTGTTTTCTTTATTCTTGTCTTCTTTGTGAATACGGCATTAAGACGGTTTGTGCCAAAATGTGCCTTTTCTCCCGGTGAACTTCTTTTGGTCTATGTGATGATGTTGGTAGCTTCTTCAGTAACAGAGATGGGGTTTGGAAGTCAAATTCTTCCAATGCTTTCCGCTCCTTACTACTATGCGAACGAACAGAATGAATGGGCGAAATATATCCTTCCTTACCTTAACAAAAACCTCATTGTCAATGATCCTAGCGCAGCCAAATATTTCTTTGAGGGTCTTCCTTCCGGAGCCTCTATCCCTTGGAAACCTTGGATCCGTCCTCTTAGTCTTTGGCTTCCATTTATTTTGGTATTCTATTTTACGATGATCTGTATTTTAGTAATCTTCAGGAAACAGTGGATGGAACGGGAACGTCTCATCTATCCTCTTACTCAGCTTCCTATGGAAATGGTGAAAGAAGATCCTGTGAAAGAGGGAGAAAAACGTTCCTACCTTTCCAAATTTTTCAAGAGTCCTCTTATGTGGACAGGGTTTGGCATCGCATTTCTTATAGGAACGCTTGTGGCTCTGCATAAATACTGGAATATTATTCCCGCTCCTAACCTTGCCAATGCGGTTCCTATTTTCCGAAGAACCGCGAACCTTCAATTTCGCATTAGTTTTCCGGTGATTGGATTTCTCTATCTTGCGAATCTTGAGGTAAGTTTTTCTCTCTGGTTCTTTAACCTTCTTTTTCAGATTATCAAGGGAATTTTTAATATTACCGGTATTTCCAGTACTGAAAATATCGGTATTTACGGATGTTCGGGATATGCGCTCTTTGCGCACCTTGGAACCGGCGCCATGTTCGCGATGACCGCTTTTGGCATCTATCATGCCAAAGAACATCTTAAAACAATTTTTCGTGCGGCGATAGGAAGAGAAAAGCCCGATGATTCCGATGAAATCCTCTCATATAAAACCGCCTTCTGGGGATTGATTATCGGATCAATTTTTGTGGTGGGATGGCTGATCTATTCTGGTGCGCCTCTTATTATTGCCGCGCTCTTTTATATCTTTGCGGTTATGATTTTTTATGTATTAACCAGAATAGTCTGTGAAGCGGGTATTCCTACTCTTGTGGCAACTATTATTGCCTCCTCTATTATGGTTTCAATGTGGGGAAGCGCGCATCTTGCACCTGCGGCGATGGTTGCGCTTGCATTAACGTATGTGTATAGCTCCGATATCCGCACTTTTCCTATGTCTGCTTCGGGAATGTCATTAAAAATTATGGAATCATCCTCTCGGAAACGGCTTCTTTTTTGGGCGATTATGGTAGCGATGGTGGTGAATATTGCCGCAACACTTTTCTTTGTCTTCCATCTTTCTTATAAATATGGTGGAATTAACCTTAATGGTTGGTACAATGTGGGTGGTCCTCAGGCGCCTTTCCTCTATATCGCCAATATGATGAAGAACCCCACCTCTTCTAATTTTCTCGGCTGGATAAGCAGGGGGATAGGTCTTGTGGTAATGAGTATCCTGATGTTTCTACGTCAACGTTTGCTGTGGTGGCCTCTCCATCCTCTTGGTTTTGTCATTGCTCCGGTATGGCTTATTGACAGTCTGTGGTTTTCTATTTTTATCGCCTGGCTTGTAAAGAAATTAATCTTAAAATATGGCGGTATTAAGGCCTATGAAAAGAGCAGATATTTCTTCCTTGGTCTTCCTTTGGGATTATATACCTGTGCTGGAGTTTGGGTTGTTATTGACTGGCTTACAGGGATGAAGAATAACAAGGTATTCTGGATTTGATTTTATGGAGACGCACGGAGGTTCGGGCCCAGATAGGTTAGAAAAGTTTCTTTCCCGGATCCAAAATCTCCGTATTCTTGTCGTGGGAGATTTAATCCTTGACAGATTTCTTTCAGGCAATGTTAGAAGAATCTCTCCTGAAGCGCCTGTTCCTGTGGTAGAGGTTTCCAACGAGGACTTTTGTGCGGGAGGCGCGGGAAACGTTTGTGAAAACATTGCCTCTCTTGGTGCTGGAGTTTCTGTGGTGGGGATTGTAGGCGATGATGTAAAGGGTGAGATGCTCTGCGATCTTCTTTCTCGCGCTGGATCTGAAGTTGTAACATTGCGCAGAACCAGCGGTATTACCACAGAGAAGACCAGAGTTATGGGTCTTTCTCAGCAACTATTAAGAATAGATACCGAACGATTGTCTCCGTTATCATCTTCAGAATGGAAGGCGATCAAGAAACTTCTTTCTGAAGAACTTGACCGTTTTGATGGCGTGATTATTTCTGATTACGGAAAAGGAATGGTGGGACTTCCTCTTATCCGTTTTCTTTCCAAAGAATGCGGTCGTCGGAAGATTTGTCTCACGGTAGATCCTAAAATCTCTCATTTCTCTTATTATCGGAATGTTGATTGTCTTACTCCCAACAGAATGGAGGCAATCCTTGGCTATGGAGTTTCTGAACCAAAAAGTCAGGAGGAGCTTTTTTCTTTAGGTCGTAAAATCAGAAAAGATCTCTCTTTGCAAAATTTAGTGATTACACAAGGGAAAGAAGGGATGTCTCTCTTTACCGACAAGGGTGCTTGTCATCTCGCCTCTTTTGCCCGAGAAGTTTTTGATGTAACAGGTGCGGGAGATACTGTGATTGCAGTTATTACCCTTGGTCTTGTTTCTGGGTTAAGCCTGCTTGATTCCGCTATTTTCGCAAACCTTGCGGCAAGTGTAGTGGTACAGAAACTTAGGACTGCGGTTGTAACTCCTGAAGAATTACGCGCTGTTTCCGGAGAGATTGCGCGTATGGCGGTGTCTTCATGGCAATAAAAGTTCTTGGAGTAATTCCCGCCAGATATGCGTCAAGCCGTTATCCGGGAAAAGTTCTTGAAAAAATCGGCGAACGAACCATGCTTGAAAGCGTCTATCTTCATGCGAAACAGGCTCGTATCCTTGATAAAATTATCATTGCGACCGATGACAGACGTATTGCCGATGAAGCAGAACGCATAGGCGCAGAATGGATGATGACCTCTTCTCAATGTTCTTGTGGCACAGAACGGGTTGCAGAGGTTTCTCGCACTGTTAACGCCTCCTTTTATGTTAATATTCAGGCAGACGAGCCATTTGTTCCTTCTGAAGCGATTAGAAAGCCTGTAGAAGCGCTTATGAAAGAATCCAAGCTTTTATGTGCAACCCCAGCGGCGCGGATACGGCGTTCTCAGGACCTTTACAATCCCAACATTACCAAGGTGGTCTTTACCCGTGAAGGAAACGCTCTCTATTTTTCCGGAAGTATTCTTCCCTTCCCCAGGGTCTATTTTGCAGATGGTCACGATACCTATTTCAAAAAAGTCCTCTTTTACAAGCATGTCGGTGTATATGCCTTTCGAAAATCACTCCTTACAACCTTTGCGCGACTGCCTGCAAGCGGTCTTGAAAAGACAGAACAATTAGAACAGCTGAGAATGCTGGAAAATGGATGGACTATACGGGTTGTTCTTATTCGCCGCGACTCGCCCTCTGTAGATTCCGCGGAGGATCTTCTTTTTCTTAATACAAAAGGGATTATCTGATTTTTGATCTTTTAAAGAGAAGGGATATCTTCTTCTTTTGTATCTTTTCCGCGTGGATGGTATAGTTTTTTTGCAGACGGAAAAAACTTTCTTGACCCGGATTGTATTCATAGAGACCTTATCTGGAGGTATATGAAAGCATTGATCCTTTCAGGCGGAGAAGGCACCCGGCTTCGTCCTTTTACTCTCTCGGCTCCCAAAGCCCTTCTTCCGTTGGTAAATGTGCCATTCATTTGTTATCAGATTCAACTTCTCGCACACTATGGAATAAAGGAAGTGGTCCTTGCCCTTGGGAGTAATAGAGCTCTCTTTCGCGATGTCCTTGGCAATGGCGAAGCGTGGGGAGTAAGAATTCATTATTCAGTGGAAGAAAAACCTCTTGGTACTGGCGGCGCCATTAAACATGCGGCTCCTTTCTTTCAGGGAGAGCCCTTTTTTGTATTAAACGGCGATGTTTTGGCAGATGCGGATCTATTAAAGATGGCGGCGTTTCATAAAGAATCCAGAGCAATCGCCACAATTGCCGGTACAGTGGTGGAAGACCCTTCTCCATTTGGCCTTTTAGAGATTTCTCAATACGGACGGTTGACAGGTTTTCTTGAAAAACCCGATGCGAACGGCGCCGGGATTATCAATGCGGGTATATATCTTTTTGAACCCGAGATCTTCTCAATGATGGAAGAGGATATGCCTCTTTCCGTGGAGCGGGATGTTTTTCCAAGATTGCTTCGGGAAGGGTTCCCTCTTTTTTCTTATATTACTAGGGGCTATTGGCTTGATATTGGTACATGCGAAAAGTTTTTTACTGCAACAGGCGATATTCTTGAAGGTCGTTTCGCTTCTTCAACACTCTATGATAAAGGTTGTGTGAAGGATGAAAAAAGACCCGACGGAATTAATCTTGAAGGACGGGTTGTATGGGGTGCGGGCGCAAAAGCAATGGGTGCCGCGAGAATAAAAAAATGGGCGGTTGTGGGAAACAATGCGGTGATTGGGCAAGGTGCAATTCTTGAAGAATCAATTCTTTTTGAAGGTGCAGAAATAGAGGAAGGATGCGTCATTAAACGTTCTATTATCGGTCATTCTGCTATTGTAGGGCAACATTCCTCAATTTCAGGTCTTTTTCTTGCCGGAGGAAGTTCTCTTCAGCCATTTACAAAGATCTCTTCCCGAGAATAAAAGGAGAGCAATAGAAAATGCGGGAGGAATAAACCTGTGCTCCTCCCGCATTTTTCTTCTTTATTTCACTGCTTTTTTCAATGCGGCTCCTGCTTTGAAGACAGGAACTTTTTTTGCAGGGATTTTAATCTCCTTACCAGTCTGAGGGTTTCTTCCCTTTCTTGCACCCCGTTTCGTTACCTTGAAAGTGCCGAACCCTACCAACATGACGCTATCACCCTTTTTCAATGCGGTGGTGATTGTTTTGATGAGTGTATCTACAGCGTCAGCAGCTTCTTTCTTGGTAGAAACGACTTTCGCTACTGCTTCAATAAGGTCTTTTTTATTCACGTATATCACCTCCTTTTGTGTACAATGTCAATTTATGGATATTGATTGTATCCCTGAGAACGATGAGGCACAATGAAAAGAATCAGGGTGAGAACAAGCGTATATCCTTCTCTTTAGAAGAATCATAAAACGCTTTTTTTCAGTAGTAATGCATTCTTTTTTTCTGTATGCACAGAGTTATTAAAAACCGTACTGCTCTTTTTGTCAAGCGGAACGCGTAAGTAGAGACTTTTCAAAACTCTATATCTTATAAAAAAAGAGGAATAAAAGAACTTTTTTGAGATATATCGGAAGAGGTTTTTCTATCTGTTCGCATAACGATTTTTTCAACTTGATTTATGGTTATATCACTGGTTTTATTTTTTTCTCTTCCCAGAGAAGCAGAGAAGGGTCGGAAGATCCTTTACTCCAATCAATAAGAAGATTTTTTGTTTCACAGGGAATAGAAATTTTTCTTCCTTGTGAAAAATCATCACTGCCTTCATGGGTTGCTGTACGAAGAAGGTCGTCCGCAAGCGCTCTAACCGCCTTTTTTTTCTCTATGACAGGAACAAGCCCATGGTCGGCGCCCTCATAGTAAGTTGCTCTTATCTCTTTTGAAGATTTTGCGCGAAGCGCGGCTTCAAGTTTTTTTGAATGTTCTACTGGAACAGTGCGATCTGCGGTTCCATGGATGAGTCCTACGGGACATCGTATAAGAGAAGCCATTCTAATGGTATCTCTGATAGCCAGTTCATCCGGAGAAAAGCTTCTTCCTGCGCCTTCTATCTGTCTCTGCTCAAAGTAAGCAACACCAGAGCTTGAAATAGCGTACGCGAAGGTATCTGGTGCGAAGATCGACATTAATATGGTAATATGCCCTCCTTGGCTTCCTCCATAAAGAAGAAGTCGGTTCCTATTAAGAAACGGATAGAGGTGCAGAGTTTCTCTGACTGCATTCAAGCAATCTATTACCTGATAGTGGCTTCCATCGTAGGGTCTGTCTGATCCCAGGCCTGTAACAGGATCAAAATCATATCCACTTTGTCGAAACTCTGTTCCAATGCAAAGCAGGTTGTATTGGTTACAGAACTCGTGCATAAGTTCTTTATGTTGAAAGCGATTCCCTCCCCATCCATGACAGCAATGGAGAAGTCCTGTATCTGGTTGGATAGTATCTGGTTCCACCACATATACAGTAATCCGTTTGGCATAAGGGATAGAGTTGACGCTCATAAAGGTAAAATCAAATTCTTTCATATCATGATCCTTTAGGTAAGGATGAAGAATAAGAGGTTGGAATCACTCTTCTTTTTTTTGTTGGCAAGCTTCTTCTCCTACGCTTTAGAAGCGGTCTTAAAGCAGTTTTAAGCAGGAACAATGCAACAGATGTCGGGATCTATATTTTCTCCCATTTCTTTAAGCAATATCAGGATCCTGTAAGTTTACGAGATCACTGATTTCAACCATTCTATGGGTACGCCATGAGAGTTCTGCCGCCTCACCGATTGCTACCGCGCGGATTCCGTCTCGCATCGTTGAGGAAGACTCTGTTTTTGAAGAGATTGATTGAAGAAAGGTTTCTAAAAGGTCTGGATCCGACCCTCCATGGCCTCCTGCGCTCGCGGGAGGAACATGAAAGACCGTATCTTTATTACTCCACCTTTTTCGGAAAAGAATCCGATCCGGAGTAGCGAGTTGAAATTCAAGGGATCCTTTTTCTCCGATTATTGTATAAATACGGTTGGTATGGTTGGAAACAAAGCATTCAATATGGCTGGCACGCACATTGTTGTCGTATTCTACGATGGCGATTCCATTGTCATGCACATCCTTCTCCGAAGTATAGAGACAGGTATCTTTATGGTACTGATCTTCGTCTATTGCATCTGTATGGCTGAACTCCTGTAACTTTGATATATTGTAAATATCAGGACATTCCTCTTTATACGCGCATACAGAGCACCATGGTCCGACATCAATTCCATCTTTAAGTGGAAAGGGAATTTTTTCTCGTGTAAATGCATTGATTCCCGCGAAAGAGCTTACTCTGACAGGATTTCCTTTTTCATTAAACCAGTTAAAGATATCAAAATCATGAGATCCTTTATGAACCCAGAGTCCGCCCGACCATTGGTATTTTCTGTTCCATCGCGCCATATAGGTTTTTCCGCCATCATAAAACTCGCGATTCTCTATCATCATTAAATCACCTATGATTCCTTCATTTACAAGATCCTTGGCTTTTTTTACAATCGGATAATGTCGTAGATTGAATCCGACCGCCACAGAACCCTTCTCTTTTTTCGCTTTTTTAATAATCCGCATACACCCGGCGGTAGTGGTTGCTAACGGTTTATCTACAAGTATTGGTATATGATGATCTATTGCGCTGATAGCAATTTCTTCGTGAGTATAATCAGGGCTGGTAATGATGACAGCATCTGGAGTTTCATGGCTAAAGAGTTCATTCGCAGAAGCATAGAGATTGATCTTTCCGCCAAGATTCTCAGCGACCAATTTCATTCTTGTTCTATTGGGATCAGCCATTGCGATGATTGTTGCGTCGGTTCTTTTAGATATCATTTTTCCGAATGCATATTTTCCTCTATTTCCTGTTCCAATAATAGCAATGGTTATCATCTTCTTCTCCCTGTGAGGCAGTACGACACCTCGCTGGTTGTGATAAGATCAAGTTAAAGGTTTAGAAGTTTTATGGCATTGCCGCCCATTATTTTTTTAAAGGTAGTGGAGCTAATCTTTTGTTTTGCAACTCCTTCTGAAAGAAGATCAAGGATCCCGAATGCTGTGCTATCGGCAAAACAGAGATCCAATCCCATAAGAAGGCGGTTGCTAAACTCCTCTAAAAAGGCATATCCCCATTCTGGATCTCGTTGTATCGCATTATATCCGCTTCCCGCGGAAAGATCTCCCCAAAGGTTGGAGTATCTTCGCATAAGTTCTGGTATCCGTCCCTTTCCTTTTACTTCTCCATGAGGATATCCATTTCGGTCATCTTCTGAAGGGCTTTCTCCTACCTCTGCCCAAAATGCCTGAGAATGGCCAAGAAATTGCAGGTTTGGGTAGCGTTGCAGGGCTTCTTCAAGCTCTGGCATCCCTGGCTGGGTAATAAGTCCATAGGTATTGTTGTCGCGGGTTGCAAGATGGAATATTATGGGTAATTCCGTTGCTTCGCAATCTCTTAGGAGGTTTTGTACGCGGGGATCGTTCCACCGCAGGTTGGCGGTGATTTCTCCCAACCCTTTTGCTCCAAGCTTCTTATAATCTTCAAGAAGAGGTGTGAAATTTATATCCTTATTGTTATTGGCTCTGGGATCTACATTACAGAATTTAATAAATCGGTTTGGAAAGAGATCGCAGGTTTCATAAAGATCCCGTACTCCTTGAACCTCATAGACAGAGTCGGGCGTTGTAATAGGAAGAATGACAGACGCGTCAATGCTTTTCTTATCCATTATTTCCACTAACTCTTTCACCATGATGAACCGTTTTTCTGTTCCGGGAAAGAAGGTGGTGATTCCCGAGTAGGCATGTTCATGAATATCTATTATCATGATGGCTCCTATGGTTATCTACTCCCTTTTTCAGCAATATCTTATAGATTGCAAGGTTAGAATCATTTTGGGTGCGCTATCTCTTTCATCTTCCTGCGGCTCTGCTTACATCTCTTAGGCATGATATAAAAATCCTGAAAAAAGAATACGTTCAAGATCTCTCTTTTCTGAATATTTAAGAAAGAAAAGGTTTCTCTTTTTGCGAGGTCGGAAGAATCCTTTCGGATCCTTCCGACCTCAACAATTCCTGACTTTTTGAGCTTGTTCCTTCTTTTTTTTCGTGTTACAGGTTGTGATTATTTCTGATTACCTTTTTTCTATCTTCTTAGAGACTTTTCTTCTGTTACCGAAGATATGCAGTCTCTACTTTTTTTAGGGCTGCAACAGTATCCGCAACCTCTTTTTCTCCGCACTGTTCACTGCAGGATAGCCGGAAGTGAAGGTCATCGCTCTCCAAAGCATTCGGAAGAGGGTATTCTTGGTCGGGATTACCCTTGTAAAGGGGGCAAGTCCAGGGATATCCGGTACTTCCGAATACACGGCGTTTTGTATACCATTCCCATTGGTTGGGAAGATGTCGATAAGACGGGCCTGCAGGGATACCTTCTTTCCCTAATGCCTCAACAAACTGGGCTTTATCCACCCGTAGTTGATCAAGATCAATACCGAGGAAAACAAACCATACCGCATTTTCTCCAAAAGGAGGATCCACAGTTACCCGCACTGTTTTTAACTCTTCTGCGCAGGCTTTTTGAAGAGAGAGAGCAAACGCGCGGCGACGCGCTATCATTTCTGGAAGTTTTTTCAACTGTACTCTTCCTATGGCACAGGAAAGCTCATCACTGTTATTATTAAGCGACGCAATAGTATTACCGCTTCCCGGCGGAAGTCCGAATGGTTTTCCTCTGTCTGCGTGACGACGAATACGGTCGGTTAATTCTTCTCTTCGTGTGTAGACGATTCCACCCTGTCCTCCGGTGGCATGATGTTTTCCGAACATTGTAGAAAAGGCCGCAATATCGCCGAGTGTTCCTACTTTTTTTCCCTTATAAGTTGTACCATGCGCTTGCGCGCAATCCTCAATAATTGGGATATTCCGTTCTTTCGCCATAGTTATGATAGGATCCATATCCACGGGGATTCCCGCAATATGAGCGAGAATAATGGCACGGGTATGGGGTGAAAGCCGTTCTTTGATCTGTTCAGGTCCTACATTATAACTCATCTTATCCGTATCCGCAGGAATAGGAATAAATCCTGCAATTGCCGCGGGCATTACTCCTCCTGCATCAGAGATAGGAGGAACAATAATCTCTCCGAATGGTTCCATTTCTAAGGCGCGGATTGCTACAAATACCGCATTGGTACCGCTATTAACAACATCAGCAAATCCCTTTGTCTCTCCATCATTAAGAAATTCGCAAAACTCTTTGCAATAGGCCTGTTCTTCTTCGCCTCCATATCCAAAGGCTTCGCCTTTTTCAATGGCCTTATCAAAGAGTCGTATTGCCGCGGTTTTTTCTTCTTCTCCAAAGAGACGTCTGGCTGGCCAGGGAGACGTTCTGGTTGGTTGTCCGCCCTCAATGGCAAGCATTTCCTTCTTCATCTTATCCTCCTAAGTAAGGTATCTGATTTTTCTGTTTTGTAAAGAAGAATACTTTTTCTACGATATTAAGGAAGAATCCAGCCGCCTTCTGCACGGAGAAATTGTAGAAACATCTTGACTCCCTTTGCAGTTCCCTCTCTTGTACCGCCGGCAATAAAAAGATAGGTGGTTCTTCCGCTATTGCTTTTTGCCTCCCGGATACTATATCCTGTAGCGCCTGGATAGAGAAGATCCGCATCTCGCTCTTTTACCTCCTGTAACAAAGAAGAAGTAAGGGGATTTTCCGCACTATTTCCGATAATAATAGCACTCTCATTTTTTATGATCTGTGCCTTTGTGGTAATCTCCGAGACAGGAAGAGATATGCCAGAAAGCTCTTCTATCTTCTTGTTGATAACTGTCGTATCCTCGGAAGATCCGCAAAGAAGCGCTACAGGAACTCCTTCTTTTATAAGAGGAATATCATTCCACCATATTGAGGGTTTGGTATAAGCAAGCGCCTCTTTTCTGATAGAGGCAAGAATCTCAAGAACCTCTGCCTTTCCCTGCATATAAGGTACAGTAGAAGAAGGAAGTTTTCTAAAAGGCATTGTTCGCTGTACTGTTACTGTTTCTCGTTGAATCATAGAGGAAGGATCGTCGCCAAGAACCTTATCCAGCCGTTTTCTTGCTCTTTCTGCAACCTCTTTTGCTTTTGGTCCTGCCTTCTCCATTGTATCTAAATACCAGGAAAGCATTGCACAGAGGTTGCCTTCTTCCATTCCTTCCCTGATTCCTTCAAGAAATGGACAACCTGCCAATGGTACTGTATGATCATCCTTATCAATATAAGAAACCCAGCGTTCTCCGGCAATGCCCCGTCGGGGACCATAATCTGTGTAGTAGATCCATCCCTTAAAATAAGGGTTAGTAGCACAGTTTTGGATTTTGTTCATCCATGATTCCCATCCAAGAAACCGAGACATTCCTAAAGGTTTGCGATGTTCTGATCCTCGTCCCTCGCCAGCGCCATAAGTTCCAATCATAGCATCAGACCGAACCTTAATTGTGCCTTTTCTTACCGCCTCTGTAAAAGCATAGGCAAGACCCCGGTTTAATGTCCATAACTTTACATAAGGATAGAGAAGAGCATTCAGCTCTGGTTTTAAATGTTGTGCTCCGGTAAAAGATGAGGTACACCCCCATCCTGTCTCTGTATAGCTCTTTGCCCATGGGATATAGCGTTCTTTGATCTCTTTTTCGTTTAATTCATCTCCAAAAGAGGTGATCATCAGCCGTATCCCTTTTTCTCGCAGGTATCGGCTTATCTCAGAAAGAAACCATTGTCTTGCCTTCTCTTTTCTTTCTTCAGAAAGTTTTGTTTTAGAAAGAAGGCTATTTATTACTGGAAGCATATTGCCGCTGACTGTAAAATAAATTAAGCCATGACTGATTGCTTGCTCCATCCAAGGGTCCCAGCGGGAACAGTCTAAACGAGGAGAATCATTGCTTCCGATCTTCTCTGCCACTGATGCAAGAAGTTGAGAAGTAAGAGCACCTTTTTCTCCCACAATGCCAAGCGTGTTCGCGCGCACTATATTAATCATTGACCATTGGTATCCATGAGCTTCTAAATTCTTGGTAAAGCGAAGGGTAGGTTCAACAGGATTATTGATATCTCCATATACCTGGCCCGCTGGTTGTAACGAAATCATCCGATTTCTTGGTAATTGTACAGGATAAACCGTTACAGAGATCGGAACCATAACCTTCTCCATCTTCTCAAAAGAAAGGGTAAGCGCAAGGCTATATTCTCCGGGAGGAACATTGGAAGAATTGAGTTTA